>Ga0182739_1000527_pt1 | contig 48011 bp, 38 predicted proteins | sample eDN5th30CBELigBY_FD_128873 | JGI IMG/M metagenome (GOLD analysis project Ga0182739, IMG submission 128873) | Enriched backyard soil microbial communities from Emeryville, California, USA - eDNA 5th pass 30_C BE-Lig BY (version 2) (version 2) | ecosystem: Environmental > Terrestrial > Soil >... | reverse complement strand
CGACACCGTCCTTTCACCCGTTTTAAGTGAACTCTCATCTGCGAGATCTTCGTCTTTACGATTGATCACACGAAGATGGGAGAAATCAGCGGCAATGGAGTCACGGGTCAGCCAGAGCGCCTCAGAGCGGCGCAAGCCGGCCTCGATCATGATCATCACCCCGGCATGAAGGGCGGCGTGATTGGACAGCGTAGTCAACTGTTCGTCCACTTCCTTGGGTTGGAGAAAGATGATCCGCTGTTTTCCTTTCGTCCCGTACGATGGCAGCGCGGCCATGGGATTGGGACAATGGAAATTACCGGGCTGCATTATGCCGATTTTCAGCAGCACTTCAGCAAAGTGATGGAGCACCTCCCGATAATGGCGGAGCGTCTTTCGTTTGAGCATCTTCGCGTTGGCCCCTTTTAACGGAGGCTCCGGCTGGGCCTTTGTCCCCTGACTCCCTCGGGTGACACGGACGGCTTCCTCTGCGTCGCGACGCCGCAGGTAACGTCCGGCTGCGGAAGCCGTGAGTTCATCGAGGTATTGGATATCGATCCCGGGCTCACAAAAAGGACCGCGATCGCCGCCCGCCGCCTCCAGGGCGTCAGACCCGAACATCAAACGCAGGATCGACATTTTTTTGGGCAGATGGGCGTCGGCATTTTCAGCACGAATAAGATTGATGTAACGTTCTAATCCTTCGATCAGTGTGGCGCGATTTTCTTTTTTCTTCTCAAGAGAGCCGTTTTTCGGGGATGCGGAGCTTCCGTTGCGAATCTCTCTCTCCGGTACCTCCATTGCAGGAGCTTCGGAAGAAGCATCCGACAAAATCCCCAGATTCTCCAAAACAACAGCGGGCACCCGGGCTGAGGCAATCGTCGGCTTGAGCAGTTCGATCTCGATGTCGACCCGCATACGGATCAAATCCGCAGCACAACGATCCCCCGTCGCGAGGCTGAAGCGCTCCAGTTTCCCCGATCTCGGGTGATAATACTGGAGCCACCAGGAGCCTGCGGGTGTTTTTCCGCGGTAATAGATGGAGGCCATACGGTGCTTGATGGGTTGCGCGGGTGGCCGAAAAATCGGTCCGCGAATTTCGCTTAAGCACACGAGGGCACTCCTTTTAAAGCACAGCCCCCTTTCGCAAGAGGCATCCCGAGAAACGAAAAACCTCGCAAACGACTGTCTGCGAGGCATTTAGAACTCTGAAAAGTGGTTGCGGGGGCGGGATTTGAACCCGCGGCCTTCAGGTTATGAGCCTGACGAGCTACCAGGCTGCTCCACCCCGCGATCTCGTAGGGATCAAACTATCGGTTTTTCGTGGAGTTGCAAGCGGTTTATTTGAAAAGTCGCTAAAAAAGAATCAGATGCAGGGCGGCGAGGGCGGCGGTCAGGAGGAGGAAGCGTTCGAAAAAGGTCTGGTTGACCCGGCGCAGGATGGCCCGCCCGGAGAGGATGCCTGCGGCGACGGCCGGAAGCAGGCAGAGGTTGAACAGGAGGGAGCCCCCGCCGATCAACCCGAGTTGCGCGCTGAAAGGCACCTTGAAAAGGTTGACGGTCAGAAAATACCACGCCGCCGTCCCGACCAGTTGCAGCTTGGGCAGGCCGATCGCCAGAAAATACAACCCCATCATCGGCCCTGCGGCATTCGCGAGCATCGTCGTCACACCCGCGCCGGTCCCCATCGCCCACGCAAACCCTCGGCTCTCGGGCACCCCCGCAAACCGTTGCGGACACCGCTGGCGGAGCCATTGCAGCAGCGTGAGCGCCAACACGATCCACCCGATTACCGGTTTGAGAAGGTCGCTGCTCATCCCGCGCAAAATGAAATACCCAAGCACCACGCCCAGCGCCGCCGGGGGGAGAATCCGCAACACCTGCGGCCAGTTGGCCTGCCCCCGATAAGCGCGAACCGCCATCAGATCGCCCGCAATGAGAAGCGGCAGCACCACCCCGGTCGATTCCCGCTCCTGCCCCTTCATCAACGACGCCATGATCACCACCGTCAACATCCCGAGGCCGCCCCAGCCGCTTTTGGAAAGTCCGATCAAATACGCCGCAAAGGCCGCCAGCGCCCATTGCCCCACGCCCCAGTGGGAAAAAAAGACCTCGTTCATCGTGTCAAAAGAAGCCGGACAAGATTTTCGCCGGTTCGATGGTCATCATCAGGCTTTAAAAGAGTTGAGCCCCCCGCGATCGAGTGACCGCGAAGGGCTCATGTTCCCCCCAGAACAATTTTGAAATCTGCGAGAACCTTACCAGCCGTTTTAAAAACCCGCAAACAAAATTTTGCTTATTTTTGAAATTTTTTTCCTCCGCCTGGAAGGAGGCCCGGTTTTTCCTTTTTAAAAAACGGCGGCTCAAAATGTAACCCGTTGATCCATAACAGCTTGAAGCAAAACCGCCTCATTCCGCCGCATCTTCCGCCACCCAGCGGGCCACATCCCGCGCCGCATACGTGATGATGAGATCGGCTCCCGCGCGCTTGAAGGCCGTCATCGTTTCGAGCACGGTCGCACGTTCGTCGAGCCACCCGTTCGCCGCCGCCGCCTTCACCATCGCGTACTCCCCGCTCACGTGATAAACCGCCGTCGGCATCTCAAAGCGTTCCTTGACCCGCCATAAAACATCGAGGTACGCGAGCCCCGGCTTGACCATCACGAAATCCGCCGCCTCCTCGACATCGAGCGCCACCTCCCGCAGCGCCTCCAGCGCGTTGCCGGGGTCCATCTGGTACCCCTTGCGATCGCCCGCCTGTGGTGCGCTCTGCGCGGCATCGCGGAACGGCCCGTAAAAGGCCGAGGCAAACTTGGCCGCGTAGCTCATGATCGCCGTCTTCTCAAAGCCGCCCCCGTCGAGCGCTTCGCGGATCGCCGCCACCCGCCCGTCCATCATATCGCTCGGCGCGACAATATCCGCCCCCGCCGCCGCATGGGAGAGCGCCGTTTTCGCCAGCAACTTTAGCGACGCATCGTTGAGCACCTCCAGACACCCGCCTTCCAAGTGGGTCACCCCGCAGTGCCCGTGGCTCATGTACTCGCAGAGACAGACATCGGTGATGATCAGCATCCCCGGCACCGCCGCGCGGATCGCCCGGACCGCCTGTTGCACGATCCCCCCGTCGTCATACGCCCCGCTCGCCTGTTCGTCCTTATGCCGCGGAATCCCGAACAGCAACACCGCGCGCACCCCGTCTCCCCAAGCCCCGGCGGCCTCCTCCGCCGCTTCGGCAACCGTAAGCTGAAACACCCCCGGCATCGACCCGACCGCCGCCCGCTCCGCAATGGTTTCACTGACAAAAAGCGGCAGGATCAGGTCGTCGGGCGTGACGCTGGTCTCGCGAACCAGACGGCGCAGGGTGGCACTCGCCCGAAGGCGACGGGGACGGCGGCGGAGAGGCGTGAACATAAAGCCCCTTACCTTAAAAGCGCCCCGGAAAAGCGGCAAGCCGCCTTTTTGAACGGCCTTTTTTCAAACCGTCGTCCGCATCGCCCCCCGTCGCTCCTTTGCCGATTGATCGCTGGAGCAACGTCAAGGTCAACGTTGGTAAAGGCCCGCCGCCCTCCGGAATGCTATAAAGAAGGCCTATGGACTTCCCGAAATCCAAAGACGGTGGGAAAAACCCCCGAAATGCCGCCGCTTCTTTTGGCCGTTTCCAATCCTCCCGCAGGACGCGCCTTTCGGGCCGGGGCGGCTTTTCGCTGCTGATGGTGGTGGTGACCGCCGCCATCGTCGCGGTCTTGATGGCGTTTCTCTTCCCGGTGCTGACAGGCGCCTCGGCTTCAGCCCGGGCGACCCGGTGCGTCTCCAACCTGAAGCAGCTCGGCATCGCCTTCCTGCTCTACACCGCCGACCACAACGGGAAGTTCCCCTCCGACACGCCGATCTACCCCTCCACGCGGACGGACCGGCCGGGCATCAGGGACTATACCGGCGCGACCGCGGCCAAAGGGCCGACCATATGGACCTGCCCGGAGTTACAGGCCCACCCGGAAACCGCCACCAGCTATGAAAAAAGCAGTTTTCTGAAAACCTACACCTTCAACCGCGCCGCCAACTCCAATTCCACCGACGGCAGGATCTTCATCCAGCGAATCCCGCTTCCTGCGGAACTGGCGCTGGTCTTTGACGGCAGCCGCATGCCGGACGGCTCCCCGTGGAACCACGCCTATCACGAGGGCTCCACCAACCGGGCCAACGTCCTGGACCGGCTTCAGTTTCCGCACCAGGAACACTCCAACGTCTGCTTTCTCGACGGTCACGTCGAGCCGGTCACCCGGGAAAGAATGCTTGTCAGCGATCCGAAGTCGCTCTTCTGGTGGGGCGGTTCAAAGTGAACCGGGAGAGGGGACGGCAGAAGGCGACGGCTCCTTCAACCCGATGACGCAGTCGATCTCGACATCGATATCGAGCAGTCCGGCCCCGACCGTGGTCCGCACCGGGCGGCGCTCGCCCGGGAAATAACGGGCATAGACGGCGTTCATCTCTTCAAAGGTCTCCCGGGTCAACGGCTGAAGAAAAACGCGGCAACGGACGGCATCTTCCAGCCGCGCCCCGGCGCGTTCCGCGATTGCCTTGATCGTCTCGAGCGTCAGCTCGGTCTGCCGGGCAATGCTCCCCCGTTCGTAGCTGCCGGTTTCGGGGTTCCACGGCCCCTGGCCGGAGATGAAAAGCAACGGACCGTCGTTCCGGAGGCAAAGGGAATACGGTCCATCGGCGGATACGGGCCGGGGAAGGGAAGCAGGATTCATGAGGTTTGTCGGTCATGGCGACCGGAGAGGGCGACCGGTTCGGCAGCCGGGTCGTCCAGGGAAAGGGAAAAACGTTGCCGGGAATAATGCTCGAGCGCATCGCGATCGACCTCCACCCCCAGCCCCGGCCCGGTGGGGACCGCGACGTGGCCGTCGCACGGCGCAAACGGGTCGCTGATCAGGTTATGAACGCGGATCGAGCGGCCAAAAACATCGCTCGGCCGGACCATCGACTCCGTGGCCGCGCAGACGTGCAGGTAGCTCGCCTCCAGAATGCCGAGGTCCGCGCCCGAAGCATGCCAGCTCGGGATTCCGACCGCCGCGCAGGCGTCCGCCGCCTTGCGCACCTGCCACGGCACCCCCTGCAGGTTGACATAATCGCACGCATCCGCGCGCACGATCTCCTCAAGCCGCAACCCGTTGCACCAGTGGAGGGCGACGGGAAAGAGCCCCATCTGCCGCAACGTCCGGTACCACGAAAGGTTTTCCTTGAAGAAAGGATCTTCAAGACAGCCGACATTGCCGACCTTTGCCAGTTGCCGCAACGTCTCCAGCGCGTCGCCCGGGCGATAAAACCGCCGGTTCGGGTCGACCGTCAGCTTGAACTCCGTGCCACACGCCTCCCGTATGGCCTCGGCGCGCGCCACGATGTCGTCCTCCAGCGAACATTTGAGCTTGATGCCGGTGTACCCCCCGGCCCGGGCTCTCGCGGCGGCGTGGGCCGAGTCTTCCGGCGTCATCCGCCCCATCCAGGCGCTGGTCGAGACCCGCATCCGGTAAGCGCCGCCCATCAGGTCGTGCATCGGCCGCCCGGCCTGCTTGCCCGCGAGGTCGAACAGGAGCGTGTGAATCCCGAGATCGTCCAGATCGGGAGGGAAAAACTCCCAGAAACCGGAGTGGCTGCCGGTCTCCTGATGGGCAAAAATATCATCGTCGGAAAGGTCGATCACCGGCGGGTCCTGCAACCGGATGCGGGTGAGATCGACCCCGCGCAGCAGCCGGATCTGCCGGACCACCCGTTCAAGGGGCGTGCCGCCCCGGGTTTCGCCGTAACCGACGATCCCGACATCCGTGTGCGCTTCCAGGATCAGGCGCGGGACGACATCAAAAACCGCCGGGCCAAAGCAGGCGCTATGGACCCGCCCGGGATGGACGGGCACCACGACTTCGTAAAGGTTGACGCGGGTCAGTTTCATGGTTCGGGCAGGTTTTCGCCGGTGCGGGAAGCTCTCGCCTTCCGCCAGGCTTCGACCGATTCGTGCGGTTGTTTCCACCAGCGCCGGATCTCTTCGAGCGGCTCCGGCGGCAGGGCGACCAGCCGCTGCTTGGCGGAGAGATAGCCGCCATCGAGCGGAAGCACCGCCCCGTTGATGAAGCGACCGGCTTCGGAGGCAAGATAGGCGATCAGTTGACCGGCGTCGGAGGAAAGCCCCGCGCGACCGGTCAGCGACGGCTCGGGAGCATCCTCCACCAGCGAAGCGTGGACCTCCTCGCGCAGTTCCCGCGCCTCGGCATCGGGCAGGAGGTCGAGCGCTCCCCGCAGAAACTCCAGGCCGGGGATCGAGCCGATCCGGATCGCGTTGACCCGCACCCCATGCGGCGCAAGTTCCACCGCCAGCGCCTGCGTGAAGGTTTCAACGGCTGCCTTGATGCTGGAATAGAGCAGGGAGCCCCTGGTGAACTCCGCCACGCGCACGCTGGAGAGATTGACCACCAGCCCTCCCTGCCGCGAGAGCCCTTCCAGCGCCGCCTGGGCGAGAAAAAGCGGCGCGAGCAGGTCGACTTCAAAGACCGGCCGCGAGGTGGTTTCATCAAAACGGTCAAACGGCAGCGATACCGCCCGGGTATGTCCGGTGGCGGCATTGACCAGAAGGCGGACCGGCCCGAGCGCCGCCTCCGTCTCCCGCACCAGTCGCCAACAGGTCTCCCTGTCGCGGAGGTCGCCTGTCAGCAGGCAATCGCCCGGAGGCTCCTCGCGGTACAACCGGCGGTAGCGATCAAAACAGCGCTCATCATGCTCGGCGGCGGCGACCTTCCACCCTTCCCGCCCAAGCGTGCGGACGATGCCCGGGCCGATGATGCCCGCCGCCCCGGTGACCAGAGCGACGCCGGGAGCGGTGTGAACGGTATCCGTCATCGGGACAACCTCCTGCGGTAGCGAAGAACGCCAATCAATACCAGAGCGCCCAGCAACAGACCGGCCTGCCCCGGTTCGGGAATGGTTTGAAGGGTGACATGGCTTAAAGCATAGGAAAGCGTGGCCCCGCTTTCAGAGGTGGAGATCATCGACGCCTGCCAGTTCAGCCAGTCGAAGGCGGCGACATCCGTGCTCCCGAGGTTGAAGAGCTTGCCGTCGTTGAGTGAAGAGGCCGATACCCCGTTGATCGTGACATCGTACTTACCGATCGACGCGAGGATATCAATCCGGAAGGTATAGACCGTGTTGGCGCTGACCGGGACGTTCGTCGTGCCGAAATAGAAGGTGGTCGCGCTGGAGGCTCCGTCATCCTTCTTGATGACGCCCCACCCCTTGTTTTCGGAGTAAAGCTGCACCATCCAGAGGCTGATCCCCTGCGTAATGGACTGGTTGGCGCGGTCCACCTGGGTGCCCGCAAAAACCACCGAATTGCTACCCTGGGAATTGAACGTCGTCAGATCATCGAACCGGACGCTGAAGCCGACCGAGTAATCGCCCAGGGAGAGCACCTCCTCCGTATCCCAGCTTCGGGCCACGCCGGAACGGCTCGCACCGGAAGCGACGCCCGGCCGGTGGTAGGTCATCTTGAGGTAGTTATACCCCGGGTTCAGGGGGGTGTTGCCTGCGCCGATCACCTCGGTGGAAAGGGTGGAGGAGTCCGAGGAGGCATTCTTCTGTGACCAGGCGCCCAGCCACCCTCCGCCCGCCTGCCCGGGGTATTGATCCCACGGGTTGATCTCCGCAGTGCCGCCGAAGTTGGCTTCGATCAGGGTCGCGCCGTCGGCCTTCGCCTGAAACAGGCAGAACAGGGCCAGCGGCAGCGCCAGAATGAGAGAGGCTCTTTTCATCGTGCCCCCGTTTTACCAAAGCCGCGCCCGGGCTGTCATTTACCCGGGTTGACCCTGGTTGCTCGCAACCGTTTTGACCTCCGGGCCAGGGTGAATTGTCCACGGTTGACCATCGCTGATACGGCCCGATGTCGACCGGCTTTTCTCTTGAAAGCAGCGTTGGAGCCGGTAGATCAATCGCTTCATGATCTCTGTGGCCGCTTCAAAAACCGGGTGGATGCGATGGTTGCCGGTCGTCCTCCTTTTTCTCTGTCTTCGGGCGACGCTTCCGGCGCTCGAGCTTCATGTCGACGCCATGCACGGGAGCGATCAGAATGACGGCCTCACCCCGCAGACCGCGCTAAAAACCATCCGGAGCGCCGTCGACCGGGCGGAGCCGGGAACCGCCATCCGGGTTTACCCCGGCCAGTACGACGAATCGGTCGTCTTAAAAAAAGGAGCGCCGGGGAAACCGATCCGCCTGAGCGCCGTCTTTCCCGGAATGAGCCTGATCGGCAAACCAATCCCCCTGATCGTGCAAAAAGGTTCCGCCTTTCCCGTGGTGCGGGCGAAAGTCGACGCCGACCGCATCTTCGGCGTGGTCGATCTGAGGAACGGCTGGCTGCGCCGGGTGGCGGGCGAGCGCGAGGTCGACCGCCTTGCGGGAAGTTTCTCGTATCTCAAAGAGCAGGGGGTGGTGGCGGCGCACCTCGCCGGTTTCGAGGGGGTCGACCAGCGGGTGCTTCTCGGGATACGAAATCTCGGTAGCGGGGTCGTGATGGCCAGCCACACCGTGCTCGAAGGAGTGACCATCGCCGGGTTCGGCAGCGCGGGGATTCAGATCGACGATGCCGAGGATGTCGAGATCCGCAACTGCCGCCTTTATGCCAACGCCTGCGGTATCGCTGCCTTTGGCGGCCGCGACCTGCGCATCCTCGACAATCGCCTCTGGCGCAACGGCTGGGAAAACAACCCGCTCTGGTGGAAGGGAAGGCCGAGCAGCTACCCCGGGCAGATCATCTTCAACCCGATCCGCTCCGCAATGGAAAAAGTGCTCGTAGAAGACAACCTGGCCGCCTATTCGCAAGGGCACGGCATCCGCTTCTACTCCGGCCGGGGCGTGCGCGATACCATGGTGCGCGGCAACGTCGTCTACCAGAGCGGCCAGATGGGGATTTTCTACAAGACCGACATCCTGGGCGACGCCTCTGCCGAAAACAACGTGGCATTTCTCAACACGCAGGCCGACCTGCGCGCGCCGATCGCCGTCGACAACCTCGTCGGCCGCCTGACGACCTACTATGCCAATCCGGACGGGTGGCGGCTGATCACCCGGGGGAACGAAAAACTCTCCGCGCCCCCGGGCCGCCCGCTCTTTCTCGCGCCGGAGTACGACGATTTCCGCCTGCAACCCGCGTCGCCCCTCTCCCGCACCCCGGCGGCGACCGCTTTTTCCAAACGGCGGGGCAGCACGGTCACGACGATCCCCTCCGGCCAACCTCCCGAAGCGTGGTCCTCCACCCTCGAAGCCGGGCAGACCGTTTTGCTGACCTCCGGCTCTCCCGGCGGGGAACTCCTCCTCGACGGCCTGAAGGCGGCCCCGGGCCGGCCGACCATCATCCGCGGTGAGCCGGGGCGGCAGGTCGTCTTCAGCGGCCTGGTGATCCGCAACAGCGCCAACCTTTCCGTGCAAGGGATCGCGATCGGGAAAAAAGGGGTGCGCCTTGAAAACAGCCGCGGGATCACCCTCGACCATCTCGCGGTTTCCGCTGCCGAAAGCGATGGCCTTGCCGTGAAAGAAAGCGCGGACATCCGGCTCCGGCAGTCGGAAATCTCCGGGGGAGTCCATCTGGACGGGCTTTCGAGGCGGGTCTCCCTCATCGGCTCGACGTTTCACCGCGAGGGCAAGCCGCACCTCGTCGCCGACGGGGAAAAGCTCTCGCTTGCCCTCTCCGGCAATCGTTTTTCCGGCGACGCCCCCTTTCTGGCGCACCGCGGCGTTACCCACGCCTCCGCAGCCGCGGCGACCCTCCCCGGGTTGTGGAACCTCCCGTTCCCGATCCGCGAAGGCGAGCGCGACTTCGGCCCCTCCCATGCAGCCGGAAAGATCGACCGGTTCATTGATCAGGTGCAGCTCCTTTCCTCCACCCCCACCACCGCCAACCTCACCTTCCGCACGCCGGGGGTGATCGTCGGCGCGATGATCGAGTGGGGCGAGAGCAGGGAGTACGGGCGGAAGATGGATCACGCCGGGTTTGATTCCGGCGACTACGAAACATTTCATACCGTGAGCTTGATCGACCTCAAACCGGGCACGACCTACCACTACAGGGTCGGCTTCCGCGATCCATGGATGGAAACGGAGACCACCGGGGCCGGTTTCCCGATCCGGGATGTCGAGGACCGTCAGCGGGAAGTCTGGTCGGAGGATTTTACCTTCACCACCCCGGAAAAGGATCGTGCGCCGAGGCGGCTCTTTGTCGCGACCGATGGTGATGACTCGCGCGACGGGGAGACCCCCGTCACCGCGTGGAAGACACTCCACAAGGCCGCGCAGGAAGCGGGCCCGGGAGATGTCGTCACCCTCGCGCCGGGGCGCTACCTCGAACTCCTCCAGCCGCTGCGAACCGGGGCTTCGCAGGAGCAGCCGGTCGTCTTCCGCGCCGAGCGGCCGCTGAGCGTCGTGATCGACGGCGGCGCGGGCCGCGATTCCGGAGAGGTGCCGATCGACGAATTCAGCAGCCGTTCCTATTGCGTCGCCGTCCACGCCAAGGCGTTTGTTCATTTCGAGAACCTCGTCTTCTACGGCTCGGCCCTGCGCCAGAACCAGACCCGCGGGCTGGGGGATGCCTATTCGGGGCAGGTCGACCTTTCCGGCTCGCTCGGCATCCGGTTTTCCGGATGCGTCTTCGATGGCCGGGGAACCTACAACGTCGGCCTGCGCGCACGCAACGCGGGCGACATGGCGGGCGCGGCGCGGCGGGAGACTCCGGCGTTCACCGTGGCCGACTCCCTCTTCTTTCACAGCTTTTACATGGCGGTCCTTCAGGCCCCGCAAGCTGATTGCGTCTTTGAGGAGAGCGCCCTCGTCAACGGGCAGATCTATGGCATTGTCACCGATTTTCAGGAGGAAAACCGCGGCCGCCTCGTCCTGCGGCGCAACGTCATCGCGCCGCTGGCCGCTTCGCTGCGCAAGCTCCGGCACCCGTTTCTCTACCAGCGCGGCCCCGCCCCCATTCCGGTCGTCTCCAACGGGAACTGCTTTGTCTGGGACCGGGAGGACACCGCCCGCAACATCGTCGCCGACACCCCTCTGGCCCAATGGCGGCAGGCGACCGGGCAGGACCGCGATAGCTTCGAGGCGAAGCCCGACTGGCCGCTTTGGGAGATCGCCGGTCTCGACCGCTTCAGCAGCAAAAACCGCTCGCGGATCGTCCAGTCGGTTCCCCTGAAGATTTCCGACCTGGTCTCCGCTGACGGCAACCCGCCGCCCGCCGGTCCGCGCTGGGGGAGGTTCCTTTCAAAGGAACAACCCTGACGGCCTCCGGCTACTGTTCTGCGCCGGAGCGGCGGTAACGCTCGCGAAACCGGGTCGGCGTGCAGTTGAGCTGCTGTTTGAACGTCCGGCAAAGCAGCGGGGCCGAGGCAAAGCCGGTTTTCTCGGCAATCGTCTCCAGCGTCTCGTCGGTCTCCACCAGCAGCCTCCCGACCTCGGCGATGCGGATCTTGCGCAATGCCTCAAAGACCGTCTCTCCCTCCGCCGCCTTGAATGTCCGGGCGAGATGTTCGCGGCTCACCCGGACATACCAGGCAATCTGGTCAAGGGTGATCTTTTCCCGGTAATGCTGGCCAAGGTAATCTTTGACGAGGCTGATCAGGTAGCCTTGTCCCGGCGAAGCGGGCTCGCGAGGCGCCGGTGCGGCCTTCGGAGCGTCGGCGGCCTGAAGCATCGTCAGAATCGTGACCACCGTCTGCGAAGCGAGGTAGAGCGGCGGAAAGGGGGCGACCCGGCTGGCCAGCCGGTGAAAGGGGATGATGCTCCCCCCGACCGGCTTGCGGGCCTGGAGGGGACGGACCAGCCGCTCCTTCAGGAAGACGCTCAACGAGGTCTCATCACGGGGTTCGTGTCCGGAAAAGGCGCTCCGGTCGGAAAGGGTCACGCCGCACCATCGGGCGCTCCCTCCGGGGAAACCGACCAGGCTCTCTCCGGGGACGAGCAGCAGTTCGTCCGGGTCGATCCGGAACGGGCTGGAGTCGATCAACACCTCATGGGGATCGCGGTCGGAATGCCCGAAGACCCCGCACAGTTTCCGGCGCAGGGAGAGGGCCGGGCGCGGGGACTGCGAGAGATTCCACCGGGTGGTTTCAAGGCGTGAAAAGGAATCCGGGAACGCGATCATGTTCACATCAGCCAACATCGGAAAAAGACGTTTCCACCAGAAGGGCCCTGGCGTTGTAGCGGCTTCGGTAGTCGCTCGGGGAACAGCCGACCGCCTCGCGAAAGGCATGGCAGAAGGAGGAGACGGAAGTATAGCCCGCCGTCGAAGCAATCTTCGCCAGGCTATGTTCCACCTGGAGCAGGAGCGAGCGCGCTTTGTTCATGCGGATCTCCCTCAACTCCTGAAAAACCGTCTTCCCGGTATGGCTTCGATAGATCCGGTTGAGGTGGTCGCCGCTCAGGTTGAACTGCCACGCGATCTGGTCGAGCGAAAGCGCTTTTCTCGAGAGGTTTTCCAGCAGGAAATGGTGGACATCGTGGATGATCTTCTCCTCCTGCTTCATGCTGTTGGTGGCGACGGCGGCCAGTTCGTAGATGAGGATCACCACCAGCGAATGGAGTTTCAACCAACCGGTGCGCCCGCTCTGGCCGAGTTGTTCGCGGGTATTGCGAAGCTCGAAAACAAGGGAGGTGATCGACGAGTTGGAGGCGCTTTTGAGCAGCGCGGTCCCCGGGAACGAAAGCTCCACCAGCTCGCGAAGCAGGCCGTGCGCCCCCGCGGCGAGGCGATCGTCCAGAAAACGCCGGTCGAAAACGATCTCCAGGAGATGGACCCGGCTGGCCGGGCAGCGGCGCGACCGGTGGATCTCGTAATCCGCATCGCGCAGCACAAGGACATCCCCTTCCTTGATCTCCAGGCTTTCCCTCCGGTTCAGAAGCAGCGAGACATTGCCGGAGAGAAAATAAATGATCTTGAAGGAACGGTTCCTGACCCGGACAGGCCCGAGCGTCGGCAGAGGGATGATCTCCTCTCCCAGCGAGCAGAGCGGCGGGTGAAGAGAGTGCGCCGGGAGGGTGTCGGGGTTCCCGGCGGCGGGCAGGTTCCGGGGGGTGGGGAGGAGTCGGGCCATGGCTGGTTTACGCCTGCGGCGGCGAAGGGGAAAAAGCGTGGAGGTGCGGAGCGGCGGCCGGTCCCGCCAGCTCGTCGCCGGGGACACCGAACCGGGAGGAATCGCGCGGGATGAGCTGGCCGACGAGGTCGTAGGTCTCGCCCCGGGAAGGCTCCCCGTTGATCTCCCGGGTCAGAAGATCGACCGCGAGCTGGCACATCGCCTGCGTCGCCTGCCGGATGGAGGTCAGCGGGACGGTAAAGACATCGCAGATGCCCGAGTCGTTGAACCCCGTAACGGCCACCTCGGTCGGGACCTTGACGCCGTGGCGCATCAACTCGCAGGCAAGGCCCACGGCCCAGTCGTCGTTGGGGCAGATGATGGCATCGGGCAGGGGAGCCCCGGAGTCGAGCAGCGTGCGGGCGACGGAGAGGCCGGGGTAGTACGGCTGCCAGTGGGTTTCGGTGTTGTCGATCTCCCGCGTGGTACAGAGGGCGGTGGCCGTCACGTTTTCGCCGGAGCGGCCGACCTTCGCGGCCCATTCGGCGTAGCGGCCGATGTCGAGAAGGGAGAAATCGCCCCCGCATTCGAGCGTCCCCTGGCGGATACCCTCGGCCTGCATCTGCTGTTGCCAGAGCCACGAGCCGAAGCTGGAAGGGACATGGCCCGGGACGACGGAGGCGATGCGGCGGCAGCCCTGGGCGACCAGATGGCGAAAGGTCTGGAGCATCCCGTCGCGCATGTCGCAGCGGATGAGGCGATGCTCCCCGACGCTGGTGGCGGAAAGCCCGATCAGCGGCGTGGTCACTCCATTGAGCAGTTGGTCATCCCCGGCTTCGCGTCCGCCGTAGCAGAGAATCATCCCCGAGACCTTGGCGTCGAGCATCGCTTCAATACCGCCTTCGAGCCCCTGCCGGTGGCAACATTCGTCGTAGAGCACCGGGTCGTAGCCGCAAGCCGCCAGCGCGTGGGTGATATGGTAGGTCCGTTCGCTGGCAACCTGCAACTGGCTGGAGCGGTAGATGATGCCGATCTGCGCGCTCCGGCCCTTGCGCATCACCTGCGCATGGCGATTGGGACGGTAACCGAGTTCCCGCGCCTTTTCCTGAATGCGCTGCACCGTTTCGTCGGCGAGTTTCGCCCGCCCGCGATGGTTGTTGTTGCGACCGACCACCAGCGCCACCGTGGTCTGCGAAAGCCCGAGCGCTCTGGCAATGTCATTCTGGGTTACCGGCTTCATGAAAAAAAGGTGGGGAACAGGGAGTTGGGGGCAGGGTGGAAAGGCAACCGTTCGTTCAGGCACAGAAAGTCTGCTTTAGTTCACTTTTGGAGTGGGTACTACGTACTTACTGCCATGGATGTTACGTAGTGCCCTCCCGTTGTCAACGTTTTTTGAAAATCGCCGACCGGCGATCGGAGCGGCATGGTCACCGTCGTTCCAGCTCGCGCCGGTAGTCGCTCGGCGAGATCCCCCGTGCCTTCTTGAAAGCGCGGCTGAAGGAATAGACCGAGGCGAATCCGCACAATTCGGCAATTTCGCCGATCCGGCGGTTTTCCTCCGCCAACAGGGCGAAGGCCTGCTGGAGGCGCAGTTCCAGCAGGTGCCGCCCGAGGGTCATCCCGGTCTCCCTGTGAAACCAGCTCCGTAATAGCGAGGCGGAGATCCCGAGCGCCGCCGCCAGCTCCTTCGCGGAGGTCCGCCGGTAGCCGCTGCCGACCACCAGTTCGTCCACCCGGCGCAGCAACCGCTCGCTGTCATGGGTCGGCAACCCCTCGGGCGGGGGGACCTTGAGGCCACCGGCCAGCCGGGTCAGCAGAAGCGCGGTGGAGAGGATCAGGATCGAGGGGGGCTGGCGCTCCAGCCATGCCTTGAGCACCTCCCCCAGCGCGGCGACCCCCTCCCGGTGCAACGGCAACGGTCCGGCCGCCTTGAAACGTTTGATGCGGGCATCGTGAGGCAGGTCAAACGTGATGTATAGCCAGCAGATCCTCTCCCGCGCGAACCGGAGGTAGTAATGAACTTCAAAGGGAAAGATCAAAAGAGCCCGGCCCGCCTGCATGGAGTGCGTCACTCCGTTGATGTCGATCACGCCATCTCCCTCCAGCGCGCATACAAGAACATGCCTGCGATGATGCCGGCGGTGCCGCTGGCTGCCGGCGACCAGTTCCTGCGCGCTGGCCTTGGTAAAACAGAGGATGTTGGCGGGAATCAGCGGCGGCTCCTCGGGGCGTCCGGAAAAGAAGTCGGCCGGTTGCGGGCATTGTCTGGCAAGGCCTGCGGCTTCGCTCAACGCTTTCAGGCTCGGGGAGGGGGATGAACGACGCATGCAAAAATGGTAAACTTTCGAAACGATCAGCTATTGTGAACGCCCGGCGGGAAATGACAGAATCAACCCCATGATCTTCCCGGAAGACTCCGGCGATCCACAGGAGAGCAGACAAACACAAAACTTTCAACTCCCCCTTTTCCCTATGATGAAATCCTTGTTCCATGGCCATCTGGCCGTCTTTTGTGTCGTGGCATGGGCCGCGGTCGGCTGGATGCCCCGCCCGGCGGCGGCGGAAGTGCTCCTCTTCGGGTTTGAGACTTCCGAAGGCTACACCGGAGCCAACGGCTCCAGTATTGCAAATCAGGGTGGCTGGGAAGGGGGCGGGACGACGTTTACCCTCGACACGACCGGCGGCTACCAGAGCCAACAATCGCTTCGCAGCAGCGGCGGCACCGGTCGCGCCGACAGCCCGACGCTCTATTCCCATGATCTGGACGGGATCTCTCTCTACTTTACCAACCCGGACGCGTACCCTGAAGCCAATGTCCATCTCATGCGGTTCCGTCTGCAAACAGGGGTGCCGGGCGATGAAGACGATCTCCGCCGGCTGGAGTTCCACATTACCTATACCAGCGACCCCTCCGTATTGAGTCTCCAGTATAACATCCATAGCGCCACAGCCACCGACAAACGCGGCAACGCCGCAGTCACCTTCAGCGCTTCCCTGCTGGATCTGGATGACTGGAACCAGTTCCGTTTCCAGGCGGACTTCGATCACGCCGGCGGCCCGGTCTATTCAGTCTTTCTCAACAACGTTCAGATTCTTGAGGACATCGCCATCTACGACACGGGCGAGGCCGATGCAGCCATGCGCCTTTTCCGGCTTCAGTTCTGGGCGCATCACAACGGCACCGTTTCCGCCGCCGGAGCGGTTTCCTACGACAGGATCGTCGGATACGCTGTCGTCCCCGAACCTTCCGTGGCGGGGTTGGTTCTGGGCGCAGGCGTCCTGGTCATGATGTTCCGCCATCGTTCCCGCCGGGTATGATCTCCACCATTTCCGGTTGCATGTTTCGTCTGCTTCTTTTCGTTCTGATCGTGTGGGGAGGAAAGGCGTCCGCCCACAAGGCCGCCGTCGCTCCCTACCGGCTTGATCTGTCAGATTTCGCCGCGCCTTCCGCGAGGGTGGAGGAGCGCGAAGGGCAACGCTGCCTGGTGGCCACCAACCGTGTGATCCTGCGCCATCTTCCGCTTCCCGCGACGGAGTTGCCGCTTTGCCTTTGGGTCCGGATCAAACCGGGTAGCGATCGCGACAGGCTCATTCTTGAAACCGCGCACGAAGGGAGGCGAACCCCGTTGGCGACGCTCTCCGGGATGACCCCCGGCCAATGGCAATGGGTGGCGCTGTCTCCGTTTGCCGCAGACAAAGTGCGGGGCGTGGTCCGGCTGGATCTGGTCCCTTCCAAAGAGTCAGGGCGTCCGTTGGAGGCCGGGGCGGTGGTCGTCTCCACCCGCGCTGATCTCGAGCCTCGCGAGCTGGAAGCCGCCCAACCGCTGCTGGACGAAGCTCCGTGGGTCAATAGCTACCCTGTTGACACGCCGCCGCGCCTCGATGCAAGCGGAGACGACCCGGTCTGGGCGCAGGCCGTGCCGGTGCGCGATTTCCTGACGTTCACGACCCATCAACCGGCGTCGCTGGAGACCACCGTCCGGTTTCTTCACGATGAGCGCCATCTTTACGTGCAATGGGTGGTTGATGAGCCGCTGCTGCGCGCGGCGGAGATGCGCATTGAGGAACTGGTGACGAAGGCGGAGCAGAACGACAGCGTATCGCCGCACGACGTTCTCAACGACGATGCCTGTTTTCTGCTGCTCCGCCCGGCCGGGGGGGCGTCCGCTTATGAATTTGTCTCCAACTCACTGGGCATTTTTCTCGATGCGCGGCTCAAGGCAGGCGATCTCTGGAAACATCGGGATGTCCATTGGAACGCCAAGGGAGTCCGCCTGGCGCAGAAGCGGCATGAAGGCCGCTGGATCTGGGAAATGGCAGTGGCGTTTGAAGCGCTGGCGGCGCGGCCTCCCGCCCCGGGGGAAGTCTGGCAGGTGGCGCTCGCGCGTCTCGCGCCGGGCCGCAAGGAGCATGCCGCATGGAACCCGACCGGCAACGGAGCGCATCAGCCGCAGCAGTGGGGAAGGTTGCGGTTTGCCCCGGCGGGGGAGGCGATCCCCGCAACCGTGGCGGCTCCGCTGAAGGAGCTGACACCGGGGCGCAACCAGCTCTCCTTCAAAGTCAGGGGCGGCCGCGAGCCGGTTGCCTATACTTTCATCCAGGCTGACTCCGGTGCCCGTCTTTTCTCCGGCACCCGGCTCGCCGGGCAGCAAGGAAATGCCACGCACGCTTTTGATGTGACCGATCTTCAGAAAGGAGCGGTGCGCTGGGGTTTGCTTGATGGAGCAACCTTTGAGCCGATCTACCGGTCTGCCGCGGCGCAGATGGCGGTCTACTCCAGCGAAATCACGCTCGTTTTGAATACGCCGGGCGCCTATCAGGTCGATCTCAATGAAACACAGGTCGCCAGCGGAACGAACGCCAAAGGGGAGCGACTCGCCCTGCGACTGGCGAAGGGAGCCAACCGGCTCGTCCTGCGCACCCAGGCACCAAAAGCCAGCGCAAGGCTCGAAGGAGAGCCTGGCGAACTCTTTTCCAATATCTGGCAGGTGACGCCGGAAGATTCCCCTGCCGGTAAGAAGGGGACGCCGCAGAACGGCGCTCGCGGTCTGGCCCTGATCGGGGCCGAATCGGGGACGGCGATGATCTCCCAATGCACGATCCTCAGCACGCATACCGTCGTCTGGCCCGTTCCCGACCCCGCCCTGCTGATCGCCCGCGGCATGGATCAACCGGTGACTTTTCGCTTCAACGGCCTTCCCGGGCGCGATCTCGAAAAGTGGACCACCTGGGTAGCGATCCCGGAGGGAGTGCATGTGGACGGCGTTTCAGGCTTTTATGGCGCGACCCGCGAGCGCCAGCCAAAGTTTGAAGTGACCCCTTCGGGGACCACGACGCTCCGCGGAGAGACCCTCGCGCTTTACCGGATCACGGCAGATCGCCCGCTCTTTTACGACAAGGTCCACCCGCCGGGAGGGCGCACGGGGATGTTTCACCTGATGCTGAAGGTGCCTGACGACGCGGCGGGCCGCGCCCTCAGCCACGGGCGCATCTACTACTGGTCGCAGGCCGGGGAGGGGACCGTGACCGAGCGGAGGCAAAGCTTTCTCTTCAAAACCTTGCCGCCCGTACGCGGCAGACAACCCAGGGAATATGTCTTTGAGCTTTGGGGAAGCAACTTCGGCAATCTCGATAGCGAAGCGGTGCGCCATCAGATTTTCAAAGGGATGCAGCAGGCCGGCTTCAACCTTCTGGTCGATTTCCAAAAATGGTCCGTGGAGCACGGCCGCGCTTACGGGATCGACGTCCGCCCCGCAATCAAGTTCGCCCATTGGTCGATCGACCTGAAGCCGTATCTTGAAGCCAATCCCGGCGAGCAACTGGTGCGCCATGATGGAAGCCGCCACCCTGAATGGCTTTGCACCTCGCTCCTTCTCAACGAACGCTGGCCCGTGGCACAGGCCGCCATCGTTCGCCTCATGAAGGAAAACGGCTACCAAAGCGCCTGCTATGACTATGAATACTCGCCATGGCGCGGGCCGCATTCCTGTTTCTGCCCCCGTTGCCTGAACGCCTTCGGTCGGGAAAAAGGCATTGAGGAAGCGCTCTCGCCGGAAGTGATCGAAGCGCGGTATCGCCCGCAGTGGGATGATTACATGGCGCGGCAGGCGGCGCGGGTGATGGCCAGAATGCGACAAGCGGTCAAAGAAGCGGTCCCCGGCGGTTTTCTGACGGTCTTCAGCCTCCCTCAATCGCCGCGTACCGTCTCCGTTTACGGCGTAGACTGGCGTTATGTCGCCGAAGAGGGCGGCGCGGATGTCGTGCAGATCGGCACCTCCGGAAGCTGGGAAACGATGATCCCGACTTCCCGCGCGGTCGGCAAAACCCCGATCATGTACGGCGTCTGGATTCAACCCTACCAGCCCGACCATCTCATCCCCGCCCAGGTGGCGACCAAGGCGGAACTGCTCCGGCGCGTGCTTGATTCCAACTACGGCGTCCTCTTCTACGATCGCGCCACGATGGACGGCGCGTCGTGGGTCAACATCGGCGAAATCACCCGTCTGGTCGCCGACCATGAACCGATCTTTCGTTTTCAGCGACCCGAACCGGTGGACGATCTCCCCCCGCGCGACGCCCAGTGGATGCGCGGCAAAGAAGAGGCGCTGCTTTGTCTGATGAACCCCGACCGGGAAGAGCGCCCGTTTACGGTTTCGCTACCCCCCGGCACGGCAGAGGTCAGGGACTATTTTTCAGGGCAGATCGTGAAGGGGCACGATGGCGTCCTCCAGGTAAAACTCCCCGCGCAGGAAGGTGCCGTCTATGTGGTTCGCCATCCTTAAGTCCAAACGCGCCTTCACCCTGCTGGAGTTGCTGATCGGCATCGCATTGGTAGCGATCGTTGCCGGACTCCTTTTTGCCGCCCTATCCCGGACCTCCGACAACGCGAAGACCGCCGGGTGCGTCGCGAAACTGCGCCAGCTCGGCGTGGCGATTAATCTCTGGCGGCAGGACCGGCAGGACCGGTTCGCACCTCCGCTGACCGTGGAGAGCCAACGGCCAAGCGGCTATCTTTACGAAGGCGGAGTGGTCCCTTCCGCAGAGATGATGTGTTGCCCTGCGGCAGACAGCCTTGCCAGGGGGGCCTGGTACGATGTGCCGGTGATGTATGGCTATGGAACCGCTTACCAGAGGGCCTTTCTGCAACAGCCGGTCTCCTATGGCGTCAATGCGTTCGCGTTCTATCAATCCTACCCTTCAGGATGGGGCGGCGGGATCACCAGAACCACCACCTACCGGATGTTTACCGGGATGGAGAGCAACGTCCCGCTGATGATGGATGCCCACGGGTTTCAGGTCGACCATGGCATGTGGAAAGATCCGGCCCGCGCACGCTTTGCCTACCGCCACCGCAACCGCTGCCACGTGGTGTTCCTCGACGGCCATCTGGAAAGCCTCGACCCGGAAGGGGTGGACCAGCTTCACCCCCTGGGGATCCGGGGAAAAATTTACGGCAGATAACATGATCTCTCCTGACGACGCTGCATTCGACCTTTTCATCCGCCATAGCCATGCAACGGATCACCCCGACGCCAATCTCCGCCGCGCCGCCCGGCTCGGCTACGGCCAACGCGGGGTCCGCATCGCCCCTGGAGCCATTGTCCGCCTCTCGGGCGGGGGCAGGATCGGGTGCAACTGCTTTGTCGGACTGTATAGCTACCTCAATGGTGAAGTCGTTCTGGAGGATGACGTCATCATCGGCCCCCATTGTTCGGTGACTTCCAACACCCACCGCTTCGACCCCGCCACGCGCGCCTTTACCGCCAACAGCTCCGCGCCGATTCGCATCGGCAGGGGAAGCTGGCTCTGCGCCGGGTGCAGCGTCACGGCGGGGTGCAGCATCGGCAGGGGCAATCTCATCTGCGCCCACGCGGTGGTGACCCGTTCCACGCCTGATTACGCGATCATGGCGGGGATTCCCGCACGGCAGGTCGGCTCCATCGACCCGGAAAGCGGAGCCTACCATTGGAACCACCGCGAATGATCGAAACGCTTTCTTTGCCAACACAACTGCGGCGCCGCGCCGCCGGGCTGCTCCAGCGCCTGGGAAACCAATGGAGCCGCCGGGCCGACCTTCGCTACCGCAATGCCGGCGGAACGGCGACCGGCCCGGAGTTTTCAGGCCGTTTTCTGGCGGATCTCGCGCTCGGTTTCCTTGCCCTCGGGGAAGTCACGCGGGAAGCCCGCTGGCTGGAACGGCTCCCCGGCCTGGTGGAAGCGATCGCAGCACGGCAAGACCCTTCCGGCGCCTTTCGCTGGAACCTCCCCGACCCCGGCGCGACCCACCCCGATGGCGTGCGCGATCAGGTCGACCTCGCCATCGTCGTCGACAGTTTAAGCCTCATGCTTCAGCGCGAAGCGCTTCCCGCGCGGTGGGAACGGGAAGCCCGCGCCTTGATCCTGCGCGCCGCCGCCTATCTTGAAACCGCGCGCCTGCCGCACCGCCCGGGCATCATCCGCAAGCGCGACTACGACGCGCCGGGCCCCTTGCGCTGGGACGTGCTCAACGGCGACGCCCTTGCCGCCCGCGCTTTCTCCCTCTCCGCGCTGCTCCCGGGCGGCGAACGGTATGCCTCCATGGTGGAGCCCTTCCTGCAACATCTGCGGGAGCGTTTGGGGCAACACCTCCCCGGCTGGTGGCCGTATGCGGAACACCCGGAAAGCGGAGCGATCCTTCCCGCCGGGGACGCGGTGCCATCGCTCTTCTTTCAGTCGATGATGATCGTCCACCTCCGCCCGCTTTGCCGCGAACCGGCCTTCACCGGGTACCTGCCGATGCTGGACACCGCGTGTCACGCCGTGGCCGCAGCAGTGGATCAGGAGGGAGCCGTGAACCCCGCACTGGAGAGCCGCCGGGAATGTCGCGACACACCCAACGCCCTCGTGGCCGACGCGCTGCGCGGTCATGCTCCAGCCCTCGCCATGGCACGCCTGCAAAGGATCGGGGCGGAACATGTCACGGCGGAAGGCGAGGTGACCGATCTCCACGGCACACCGCTGGAAGACAAATGGCGACTCTGGCTCTGGTCCGACCTGGCGCGGCTGTTTCTCACCTTGTCGTAACGGCGGAAATTTCCGGTTTGAATCGCGCCGCCGCCCGGTTCAGGCTTCCACCTCTTCCAACGTTCCCTTGACCGCCATGTCCGCCGCGCCCGAATACCTCCTTATCGACATCAGCAACTCCTTCACCAAGGTTTCGCCTGCGAACGCCGCGGCCCTGGTCGGGGAGACCGCGCGCCTCGCCACCCGTTCGCTTTCCGCCACGACGCTGACGCAGGCCGCCGGGCCGCCGCAGAGCTACCGCGCGGTCGTCCTCTCCAGCGTCGTCCCCGCAGCGGTCGCCGCCGTGGAAGCCTACCTCGCCACCGCTCCGGCCGGTGCCGCCGCGCCCCGGCTCCTTTGCGTCGGCCCTGCGCTCCGGCTCGGGATCGGCATCGACTATCCCGACCCCGCCTCCATCGGCGCGGACCGCCTCGCCAACGCCGCCGGTGCCGCCCTTTTCTACGGAGCCCCGGCGATCGTGGTCGATTTCGGCACCGCCCTGACCTTCGACGTCATTGCCGAGGCCGAACACGGCCCGACTTACACCGGCGGCGTCATCGCCCCCGGCCTCGAAGCGATGACCCACTACCTCCACCAGCGCACCGCCCTGCTTCCGAAGATCGACCTCCACGAACCGGTCGCCGCCATCGGCAAAAGCACGCGCGACGCCATGCTCGCCGGGGCCGTCTACGGCTACCGGGGCCTGGTCCGCGAGATCCTCCACGCCATCACACGCGAACTTTGCCCCGCCGCCGCCCGCCCGCCGACCGTTGTCGCCACCGGCGGCTACGCCGAGCTGATCGCCCGCGAAATGCCGGAAATCGCCCGGGTCGACCCCCGCCTGACGCTGGAGGGGCTGCGCGTGATCGCCACGCTGAACTGACTCGCTTCCACTCCCGTGCAAAAAAGTCATTGACGCGGTTATTTATTCGTATAAATTGGGTTCGTCATGACCACCCCTCTCCTGAAAATCCGGCCGACGCAGAAGGATATTGCCAAGGCGCTCGGCATTTCCCAGGCGGCGGTGGCAATGGCGCTCAATGCCAAGACGCAATGGAAGCTGACCGACGAAACCGTCGCCCGCGTCCAGGCCAAGGCGAAGGAGATGAATTACTCCCCCCAGCGGCAGGCGAGCATCCTGCGCAGCGGTCGCAGCCACACCATCGGTGTCGTCTTTATCTACAGCGCCTATCACGGGCCGCAGGAACGGGTCAAACATCTCGCCCGGGCGGCAATCCGGGCCGGTTACCAGTTGATCGCCGTCGATCTGGCATGGTTTGAAGACGACCTGAAGCAGGCTGCCGAATACCTCAAGGGCGCAGCGGCCGAGGGGGTCATCCTCTGCAACCTTTCACCCGAGAAGAGCGAGCAGTGGGAATGGGGCGTGCACGACTGGCCGACGCTTTGTCTGAGTTCCCCTTCGGAAGCCGCTGTCGACGCCGTCTCCTGCAACATGGAGGATGCTTTTTACCGGATGACGCGCCACCATCTCGAACAGGGGAGCCGACGCCTGACGTTCCTCACCGCCTCGTACGACGTCGCCGTTCTGGGAGGAAAGACCGTCTTCAGGACGATCGCCGACCGCGTCCGGGGCTTTACCCGCGCCATTGAGGAGCAGGGCGGCGAAGTCATCTCCGCACGGGAAGACAACGCCGCGCAACTCGGCCTGCCCGCAGCCTTTCGCCGGAGCGCGGACGGGCTTCGCGGCCAGGTCGTCTACCCGCCGCGCCCCCCGGGGATCTCCAATGCTTTTGAGCTGGGAGCCCACTACGTCGCCACCCTTCTGGAGACCGGCTCGCCGTTGCCGGACTCGCTCGTCGCTACCAATGACGACATCGCCATCGGCGCGCTGGGCGTCTGCCAGAAGCGCAACATCAGCGTCCCGCAGGAACTGATCATCTCGGGCGGGGACGACAGCCCGTTCGGGCGGCACACCGCAGTCCCGCTGACCACTTTCAGGCAACCCTCCGAAGACCTGGCCTGCTTCAGCATTGAGCGGCTCGTGCAGGTCATCGAGAACCGCGATCTCATGCAGGCCCCGGTCCACGAACGCTTCCTTTGCGAGTTGATCGTCCGGGAGTCGACCCAAAGACATCCTTGAAAAGCTACCCGATCTGTCCACCCGAACCCCGGCAACAGCTTGTTGCCCCATCCCTCCCCACACCATGAAAAACTCCCTGTTTTATTGCCTTCTCCTGAGCCTGTCCGCCGCGACCGCCCTACAGGCTCAAGGCCCCGCTTCCACCAACTGGAAGGAGAATGCGGGATCGACCGCATGGGAGACCGCGACCAACTGGAATAACGGAGTCCCGCTGCAAAATTCGGCGGCTTACGTCGCTTTTAATCAGGCGGTCATCTCCTCTGCCGTAACCTCTATCAAGTCTCTTTACGTCGGCGGGGCATCGCTCTCCGAATTGACCATTGCTACCGGCGGAAGCCTGACGGTTACCGGCAGTTCGTTGGTGCGCATCAGCCAATCATCCACCAGCTCGCAGATCGGCCTTCTGACGATCGCAGGAGGAACCCTCAACGCCACCGGGCGCATCTACCTCGGGGTGAACAACGGCTCCAATGCGACGCTCGTCGTCAGCGACGGCGGAACCCTCAATACCACCGGCGTCGTCGGGCTTTCCAACCAGACCGGCGAAAATTCGAACCAGACCGCCACGCTCGTGATCGGCGGGTTGACCACCGCCGCCCAGGCGGGCTGGATCAATGCCACGCAAATTTCCGCAAGCGGAGCCGACAACACCAATACCCTCATCTTCAATCATACCAACGAGCGCTATACCTTGCTCAAAGGCGCTTCCAGTTCCGAAGCGCTCAATATAACGGGGGCTCTTCAGGTTCAACTCAAGGCGGGAACCACCGTCCTCACCGGCGCAAATACCTATGAACGAGGCACGCTGATCCAGAGCGGGGCCACCCTCCTGGCCAATACTGCGGACGCCGCTCAGAGCGCCACCGGCACCGGTACGGTGACGGTCAACGCAGGTGGCACCCTCGGCGGCATCGGCTACATCGGCGGAGCCGCCGCCATCTCCGGCACCCTCAAGCCCGGCGACGATGCTGATGGGGCGGCTTCGGCGTCGTACGAGGCGCTGAAATTCAAGGATCACCTGACGCTGCTGGGCAGCAGCACCTCGGAGTTTACGCTCAACGGCCTCTCCCGGGGGGACGGGTACAGCGCCGCCGACGTGACCGGCGATCTGGCGCTCGGCGGCACCCTGAAGATCGTCCTCGGTCCCGACATCGCCCTGGTGGAGGATGCCTCGTTCCAGCTCTTCAACGTCACCGGAGAGATCACCGGCAGCTATGCCTCCTTTGATCTGCCGGAAACCTGGCAGGGGCTTTCGCTGACATGGGACACGCAAAAACTCTCCACGCTCGGCACGCTTTCCGTTCACGTGCAGCCGATTCCCGAGCCGTCCCATTTCATCACCGCGCTCGGCTTCGGTGCGGCCTTTCTGCTCCTTCGCCGCCGGCGCGCCACGGCCTGAGCCTCCTCTCTCACCTCATTTTTTCTTGATCGTGCCTCTCCCTCCGACAGCCCGCTTCCGCCCGTCCCGGTCAGGCTTCACCCTGCTGGAGTTGAGCGTCGTGATCGCCATCCTCGCGTTTCTTATGGTGCTGCTCTTTTCCGTGGGCGGCACGCTGCGGGCGCAGTCGGAGACGAGCCGTTGCATTGCCAACCTGCGCAACATCGGCTCCATGCTCTTTGCCTATGCGGCCGAGCGCAACGGAATGCTACCCCCCGGGTTCAGCGGCGATGCCACCGACCACATCGTCCGCGACGCCAAGGGCAAAGTGGCCAAGGGGTGGCCCCGGCGGCTGGCGGCGGCAGGGTATGCGCTCGACGAGAGCGTCTTCCTTTGCCCTTCCTTTTTCCCCCGAAACACCAGCCAACTGCGCCGCCCTCCCTTCGAGGTCGACGCCTCCGAAGCCTACGGGATGCGCTCGTGGACCGTTCCCGACTCGCCCAGCTACAACACCGACGATCTTCAACCCCACAAGCCGCTCGCCGTGATAGAAAATCCGGCGGACTTCTTCCTCGTGGCCGACAGCTACTGGTCTGCGTCCAACTGGCGTTCGCAAGGTTACACCATTCATGCCGCCCGGCTGGGCACTCCGGCTTCCAACCGCATTCACCTGCGCCACAACGGCCGCGCCAACGCTCTCTTTGCCGACGGCCACATCGAAGCCAAGGAGGCCGAATATTTTCAAAACCTTCATCAGCCTGGCCGGCAGCCCCGCTACATCGGCGGAAAACGCGGCGGGATGTACGGCTTTACCGTGGAGGTCAATCCGCCCGCGCCCGTGCCTGCGGCGGAATAGTTACGACTAGCTACCTCCACCGGTCCCGATCACCGGCCTTCTCTTCCCCTTATGTCAAAAGTCAGCTCCAAACTTTTCCTTTCCACCCTGCTTCTCGGCATCGTCTCCCTGGGGCTCTCCTGCGCCTTTGCCAGGGAGGAGCCTTCCGAACGCCAGCGGCAGACCGATCGCACCTACGTCTTCTGCCGTGCGCAGTGGAAGTACGGCCTTCAGCGCAATGATTACCTCAATCGCTGGATCGACCGCCCCCTGTTTGTCGACCCCGCGCTCCGGGACACGGCAACGCCGAGGCCGATCCAGTATCCCGGCTTTGCCCGAACGCAGGAGATCGTCAAAGATTACCGTCTCGACGGCATGGGCCTCTATCCCGAGACCGCCGGGCGCGCCGTCATCTATGACTATGCAAAAGAGTACGGGCCGGAAAGCTTCCTGCTCCTGACCGAGCTGACGGCAAAGCCGCTCGAAGGCCGCTTTGACCGGAATGCCTCCATTGCAAAGGCCCTGGAGAGTGCCGCCTCCTTCCGCATCGGCGGCAGGGTGGTCGTCATCGTCGGCATTGCCGATACCCGGCCGATCGAATTCTGGGAAGGCATCGTCAAGGAACTCCGGGAAACCTTTGGCGACCGCATCGCCTTTCTGCCGGGGGTAATCCGTCCGCTAGGCATTCCTCTTTCGGAATGGCTGCCAAGGTTTGCCGCCGGGGAGATCAGCGACCAGGAACGGGAGCAGATCCGGGAATATTACCGCAAATGGGCGCGCCTGGGCGACGGGCTCTATTTCAGCACGCCAAGCTCCATCGCGGACGATCGCCGCCGTTTCGTCCCGGAGTTTTACCGCGATTTTGTCATCGCCAACATGAAAAGCGTTTTGGCCGAGCCGGAGTTCGCCGGAAAACTCTTCGGCCTGAGCGCCTATATCGGCCACGAGAACTGCACCCGCTTTGGCTATACGCGGAGTTGCGACGGCACCAAGACCTTGCGCAGTTCCCTTGAAACCGCCCTTGCCGCCGGGCCGGAGTTGATCAACATCCCCGAATGGGACGAACAGAACGAAAACACCAGCCTGCGCCCCACCCTCTACAACGGCACTTCCACGCTCCGCATCATGCGCTACTACATGAACCAACTGCGCGGAGAAGCCCAAAGCCCGCTGCCCGGCGACGACACCGCCATCCCCAACCTCGTTTTAAGCTACCGCAAGCTCCTCGTCCTCGGTGAAAAGCTGGAGATCGAACTGCTGAACATCCCCGACGGCAAAAAGGCGGGTAGCTATACGGCCAGAATCACGCTGGAAACGCCCGATGGCACGACGGTCTACACCTCTCCGGAACTGACCTTTGAGCGCACACGGCTCCACGACCACACCTTGTCGATCCCTTCCGAAACCTTGAGCAGCCACACCGCGCTCATGCCCCGCCTCGAAATCGTGCGCGAGGGCGAATCGCGGACGTTCTCCGACGGATTGCACTACATCGGCCTGCGGAGCACCTGGAACTGGGATTACAAATGGGTCAAGCAACCGCTTCGCGACCTGATGAAACCGACGCAGACCGCCTTCACCCTCTCCGAGCCGGATGCCGGTGGGCTGCGCACCGTTTCGGGCAGCATCGAAGTGGAGGAACCGCTTGCCTATCTGGAGGTGCTCGATGAAGGCAAGGTCGTCCACATGGCGGGCGGCGGGGAAAGCGACCCGTGGCAGGAAAACGGGGAACAGGTGGTCTTGAGCCTCCAGTGGCAGTCCCTGAAGCAGGGGAGCCGGCGAAAAGCGGTCGAAGGATCGATCCGGCTGGAAGGGGCAACCGGCAGGTGGCGGGTGCCCAACGAAGAGAGCCGCTACGCACCGCGCCTGACCGGCCAGAGGCTCGACCGGCTTCAGCCCAGCGTTTATTCCCAGCGCGTCCTGCTGGCGATCGACCGGCAGGAGGTGGGCAACGCCTCCCTTGTCATCGACTTTCCCGGCAGGAAGGAGACCCCGATCGCCGTCGCCGATCTCCTCAAGCATTCCATTTATGGAGTCCCCGGCCCCGACCGGTTCAATCTGGTGATCAGCCGCATGCTCCAGCCGTCGTGGATGCCGCAACATCTCAAAAAGAAAAAGAGCGCATTTCACGCCATTGTCCGGCCGGAACTCCCCTCCTCGGTCTACCAGATGCAGGCGGTCGGCGTCTCGGGCCGCATCTACCGCAGCAAACCGGTCGTGACCGGCGACCCGAAGGCGAAACAGGCCACGGCGGTCGTCTTTTCCGAAACCACCGGCGGCAGCCTTCCCGTGAAAGTCTCCGGGGACGCCCTCCCGGTCATCGACTACCGGTTCACCCCGCGGCATGGTTCCGTCCTCGTCGCCGATGCAGGCCGCCCGTTCTGGGCGATTCTGGGCGGTTACGTTTCGCAGGCGACCGACCGTGGCGGCGGCGAGAGCAACGACGGCTCGCCCTTCTTCTCCACGCGCCTCGACCTCCCGGAAGGCTCCCTCGAAGCCCCCCGGTGGACCCGGGACGAGCAGGGGCGCGACGTGCTTTGTTTCGATGGTCAGGGCAACTACATCGTCCTCCCGCAGGGGGTGATTCCCCGGCGCGCCGGGTACACGATCACCATGGAACTCAAACCCGAAACGGTCGACCGGCGGCAGGTTCTCTTCCGCAACGCCTCGCACTACCCGGGGTCGCTCTCCATCTACGTCGACAACGGCCACCTCAAGGCCGATTTCCTGAACGAAAAAGGGGTCTCTACTCAAGGGGCCGACTCCTTCGCCACCCTCCCCGCCGGGGAATGGTCGACGGTGGTGATCCGTTACGACCAGGAAACGTTGCACATCGCCGTCAACGGGGAGGAAGGCCAGCCGATCGCCATCAAAGGCCCCGGCATCTACGACACCACCAGCGCCGTGGGCGGCTTTCGGGGCGACTGGTTCGAAGGCGATCTGCGGCGGTTGCGCGTCGATCACCACGCCCCCGCTGCCGACGCCCTGTAAGCGCCCCGGTCTCCCGTGGGAGGACGATGAATTTAACGAAAGCCGCTTTGCAGGCTTGCAGTCCCTCATCGCCGCACGGCATACCTTGGAGCCTATGACTGCGCCTGCCTTGACCGCCATCGGGATCGACTTCGGGGGAACCTCCGTGAAATTTGCCATTGTCCGCGGCCCGGCCATCGTGGACCGGGGGACCAGCCTCGAAACCCAGGGGTTTGCCTCCTCCGACGCGATCCTCGAAGCGATGGCACAGGAGATCGCCCGCCTGCGGGAACGCCACCCGGAAGTCGCGGCGATCGGCGTCGGCCTCCCCGGGATGGTCGATGCCGAGGGCGGGATCGTCCACGAGCTTTCCAACGTCCCCGGCTGGTGCGACGTGGCGCTGCGTTCCGTGCTGGCCGCAAAAACGGGCCTTCCCGTCGCCATCGAAAACGACGCCAAGGCGATGACCTACGCCGAATGGCGCTTCGGCGCGGCTCAGGACTACCCGAACGTCATCTGCGTCACCCTCGGCACCGGGGTGGGGGGCGGGTTGATCCTCGGGGGCCGACTCTACCGCGGCAGCGCCAACGGCGCGGGCGAGATCGGCCAGACCTCCATCGACCACCGGGGCGTCCCCGCCGTCTACGGCAACCTCGGCGCGGTCGAAAAATATGTCGGCAACCGCGAAATCGCCGAACTGGCCCGGCAACGCTACCGCGAAGCCGGGGTTGAACCGGACGCTCAAGCGTGTACGCCGAAAGCCCTCTCCCAGGCCGCCGACGGCGGGGACCCGGTCGCCGCCGCCCTCTGGACCGAGGTCGGCACCCTTCTCGGAGCCGCGTTGACCAACGTCGTCTGGCTGCTCAACCCGGACTGCATCGTCCTCGGCGGCGGGGTCGCCAAGGCGGGGGAACGCCTGTTCAAGCCGATCCGCGACACCATCGCCGCGCGCACCATGGAGAGCTACCACCAGCGTCTCGCCATCGTCCCGGCCGCGCTCGGGAGCGACGCCGGCGTCATCGGAGCCGCCGCCCTCGGGGCCGAAGCCGCCGAGGCATCCCTCCAGGAGAGCAAGAACCGCTGACGCGGCGCAAGAACCGGAAAGCCGCCGGGGGCCGACGCGCGCTAGATTTCACCGCATGTCTGCACCCATCTCTCCCGCTGCGGCTCCTTCCGGAAACACCCTTGAAGCGCCGAACTCCGTCGGAAACGAAACCCTCGCCCTCCATGGCGGCCCCATGGCGGTCACCTTCTCCGGCCATGTGAGCGCCGGGCTCGGGCCGGAGGAAATCGGCGACGAAGAGATTGCCGCCGTCACCGCCGTTCTCAAGAGCAAAAACCTCTTCCGTTTCTTCAAAAGCCGCGAGGAATCGTACGTGGCACGGCTGGAAGACCTCTTCGCCGAAAAAGCAGGGGCCGCGCACGTGCTGGCGGTCAACAGCGGGACTTCCGCGCTGATCTCCGGCCTGGTCGGGATCGGCGTCAGCCAGGGCGACGAAGTCCTCGTCCCCGCCTATACCTATATCGCTACCGCCGCCGCCGTGCTCGCGCTCGGCGCTTTCCCCGTGGTGGTGGAGATCGACGGATCGCTGACCATGGACCCCGTGGACGCGGAAAGGAAGATCACCCCGCGCACCAAAGCCATTGTCCCGGTCCATATGCGCGGCGTCCCATGCAACATGGAGGCGATCGTCGACCTCGCCCGGCGCAGGAGGCTCAAAGTGCTTGAAGATTGCGCGCAGGCCAACGGCGGTTCCTATCGCGGCACCGCCCTCGGGCTCCTCGGCGATGCCGGAGCCTACAGCTTCCAGCATTTCAAGATCATCACCTCGGGAGAAGGCGGCCTGCTGGTGACCAACCGGAAGGAAATCCATGATCGCGCCGCCATCTACCACGATTCTGCCTATACTTTCTGGATGGAGAAGAACATCGAGGGCGAACTGAGCGATCCCGAAGAGATCGCCCGCTGGAAGCAGGCCTGTTTCCTGGGTGAAAACTACCGCCAGTCGGAAGTGCATGGCGCGATCGGCTACGAACAGCTCAAAAAGCGCGACGCAATCCTCGCCCGCACCCGCGCCATCAAAAAGAAGCTGCGGGCCGCCTGCGAAGCCCTGCCCGGCATCACGCCGGAAGCGACCCACGACGCGGAGGGAGACTGCGGCATCTCGCTCGCGCTCTTTACCGAAAGCGAAGAGAGGACCAAGGAGGTCGCCACCATCCTGAAAGCCGAAGGCATCCGGTGCGGCACCCGCTTTTCGCGTCACGTCCCGGACCGGCACCTCTTCTATCACTGGGACTATATCATGGAAAAGCGCACCCTCCATCGCAACGGCTTCCCGTGGACCGGCGGCGCACGCCCCTGCCAGATGGAATACAGCAAAGAGATGTGTCCCCAAACGCTCGATTGGATGAGCCGCGGCATTTTCTTTTCCATCGGCCATCTGATGAGTGATCGCTACCTTGACGAAGTCTGCCGGGGGATTGAAAAGGTAGGCAAGGCCCTTTCCTGAACCGGATTCACCCATCCCTCCATCATGATGAACACACCGCTCCCGACCGTCTGGACCAACGACGACATCAGCACCGGCAACGCCCCGCAACTGCTCCGTCAACTGGAGTTGATCGACCGCTTCGACATCCCGGGCGTTTTCTTTGTCATCCCTGAGAATGCGAAGGGACCGATCGACCGCGACCGCGAACTGCTCCGCGTCATCGAAGCCGCCCGGGAAAAAGGGCACGAGTTCTATCAGCACGGCTACCGGCATTTTGCCTTCGAATGCGGCATCCCGTGCCTGCCGATGTTCGAGCTCGACCCCCGGGCCGCCCGGCGTTACGACGCCGACCGCGAAGGGGTCGAGGCCTACCACACGCTCGAAGCGCTGGTCGCCATGCTCGAAAACGGCCAGCGGATCTGGCGTCGCGCCTTTGGCGAAAACTCCCCCGGGTTCCGGCCCGGCTGGGGGTCGTACTGCGGCAATCTCTACAAGGCGTTGACGATGCTTGGCTATTCATGGGTCTCTTCACGCCTTCCCTCCATGACCACCTACCTCAAAAGGGTGGGGGAACCGATTGAGTTCTTCGAAGGGGTCAGAACGGAACCGCATCGTCTCAGCGCGGGCATCTGGGAATTCCCCATCGGCGCGGAAGTCGCCTGGAAGGTGCCCAACCAGCAGGAGTTCATCGACGGCATGGTCGCCCTCGGCGTCGCCCACCAGCGTCTCCTTGCCGGGCGCGGCCACCCTTCCCTGCTGATCAGCCATCACCACGGCCTTTCCCACCCGGGAGAAGACGACGGCCTGCCGCCGCTGGAGGGCGGCACCGGCTACGCCATCCATGAAAAACTCCTCCCGCTGCTGCGGGAAGAAGGGCTTGCCCGTTTCATCACCATGAGCGAACTGACCGCTCCCTACCTTTGCTCCCATGAAACCGATTAAGCAATCCGTCTCGCTGCCGATGTTCCGGAAGCGGGAACCCGACCAGAAGGCGCTGATCCATCTGGTTCGCGAACTCGGCTTCGATGGCATCGAACTATGGGGCCGGAAACCTGATTTCGAAGCCATCGCAGGGGCCGCCCGGGAGGCGGGCCTTGAAATCTGCGCCATGGTCGCCACATCGACCCCGCTCAACGATCCGGCCTTGCACGAAAAGGCGCAGCAGGAGATCGACCTCGCCATCCGCCTCGCCGCAGACCATGGCGTGGCAAATTTGATCTGCTTCAGTGGTCCACGGCGCGAAGGGGCGGGGGACCCGGAGGGAGTCGAAGCCATTGCCACCGCCTTCCGGCGCGTCGCACCGCTGGCGGAGGAGCGGGGGGTGACCCTGCTGCTGGAACTGCTCAACAGCAAGGTGGACCACCCCGGCTATCAGGCCGATCACACCCCCTTCGGGGTCGCCGTCTGCCAGCGGGTCGCCAGCCCCCGCGTCCGCCTGCTCTACGATATCTACCACATGCAGATCATGGAAGGCGACCTGATCCGCACCCTCACCGAAAACCTTCCCTATATCGGGCATTTCCACACCGCAGGCAACCCGGGACGCCACGAACCCGACGCTTCCCAGGAGATCAACTACCGGGCGATTGCCGCCGCCCTGCACACGCTTGACTATGATGGCTATGTCGGCCACGAGTTCAGCCCTTGCGGCGATTTTCGCACCGCCTTGCGTGAAGCCAAGGCCATCTTTGATCGTGAGCTTTGATTTTTTCCGGCGGGAAGGGTAAAGATCGATCCCGCCTCCCTGAATCCCCCCGCATGGTTTCGAAACAACATGGCCTGACCCGTCAGGAATGGGAAACCGCCCTCGCCGCGCTGCGCTGGGGCGCGGCCCCGGTCGTGAAAGCGCCGCCTGCCGATTATCTCGACTGGCTGCGGGAGAACGCCCATTGCCACGACTACCCGGAAATCCTCGTCTGCCTCTCGGGCTCCCATTTCTACGGTATCGACGGAGTGGCACACCGGCTTGCCCCGGGCAGCGTCGTCCTGTTCCCCAACCGGCAGATGCACGATCAAACCTACGACGATCACCACCAGGCATGCGTCGATTTCTGGCTCCACTTCCTGCCCCACGGAAGGGTCACCATGAACTTCATCTTCCATACCCCCGGTTCAAAGTACGTTTCCCACTCCATATCAGGTCTCGCACCCCTTTTCGCGGATGACCTTAAGAAAGCCGCCACGTTATTGCATGGCGATCGCAACCTCTCGACAGCGAATCCGAAGCGGGAGCACTTTATCCTCTACCTGCTCCACGAAATCTTCGAAACGCTGATGGAGAAGGATCTCAACCAGCCTCCCGACGATGAGCTTTCATTGATCGAAGAAATCAAACGCTATGCCTGCGAACACCTCACCGACCGCCTCTCCCTGACCGACCTCGCCAAGGCCGCCGGGTACAGCCCGTTTCATTTTCACCGCATCTTTGTCGAAGCCGAAGGGATCACGCCCCGCCTCTACGTCGAAGGGCGACGGCTCAAGCGCGCCTGCGAACTTCTCCGCAACGGCCACTCCATGACCTCCGCCGCCCTTGAGGCCGGTTTTTCCTCGTCCTCCCAGTTCTGCCGCGTCTTCAGGAAGCGCTTCGAGCTTTCCCCCACCGAATGGCTCCAGACCGGCAACTCGCCGCCCTAAACCCACCGCAACGGCAACCCCGCCGCCGCGCCTTCCACCGGCTCCAGCCGCCCGTGCTTGATCAGCAGACGGTAAAACTCCGCCAGCCCCGCCTTCTCACGTGCCCCAAGTCCATAACGGATATGCCGGGTCAGGTAACGACGTGTAAAAGCGGGATCGCCCGGCTCTTCGGCGACATAACGCTCCACCTCCCGTTGCCCGATCTCCGCCATCGCGCGAAAGGCGTCGCCATACCGCTCCGGATCGGGCAACTCCGGGCGCAGCAGCCAGACGGCAAAGACAAACGGCAACCCCGTCCGCCGTTTCCATGTTTCGCCGAAATCGAGGTATTCATACGCCGCCCCGTGCACTTGACGAAACGCATTCGCCTGGTTGCCGATCAAAAGCCGCCCCTCCGCCTGCGCGGCCTCCTCGTCGCCGGTGACATAGACCGGCTCCTTCTCCTCCCATTCCGCAAAGAGAACCCGGCAAAGATTGACCGAAGTGAGCGAAGCCGGGTCGAGCGCCAGCCGCCGGATTGCCCCGACCGGCCCCCGGTGCGCCACAAAAACACTCCAGACCGGCCCGTCCGCCGCGATCGCCACCCCGTCCACCGCCAGAAACCGGGGGGAACGCAACCCTTCGTAGACCGGCACCAGCGCGGCATCCAGCTCCCCCCGCACCAGCGCTTCGGCCAACACCGAGGGGTGCTCCAGCCGCACCGGTCCCTCATAAGGGCCGATCAACGGACGCGCGTTCAGGTACCGGACGCACCCGATCCGAAGCTCCCGCAACGCTCCCAGCGGGTCGGCCCCCCCCTTGTGCGGCAGACTCATGCCAGCGCTCCGGATTCCGAAAAAGCGGGGGCCATTTCCGCGCCGATCCGCCCATAGTAGGAGTCGCGCTGCATCGGCACCCGGCCCGCCTCGCGGATGGCGTCTTCAAGCGCCGCCACCGCCTGCTCCTGCGGCGTGTTGGCTCCCGCCATGTGAAAAATCTTCTCTTCCCGGATCGTCCCGTGCAGATCGTCCACCCCGTAGTTGAGCGCGATCTGCGCCAGCGGCAGCCCGAGGCTGATCCAGTACGCCGTGATATGGTCGAAATTATCGAGGTAAATGCGCGAGATCGCCAGGTTGCGCAGTTCCTCGAAGCCGGTCGCCGGTTTGATGTGCGCCATCTCCGTCGTCTCCGGCACAAACGCGTACGGCACAAAGCCGGTGAACCCGCCCGTCTCGTCCTGCAACGCGCGCAGCCGCCGCAGGTGGTCGATCCGGTGGTCGATCGTCTCGATATGGCCGTAGAGCATCGTGCTCGTCGAGCGCCCTCCCATCCGGTGCCAGGTGCGGTGTACCTCCAGCCATTCGTCGCCGCTTTCCTTGCCCCGGCAGATTTTGTCGCGCACCCCTTCGTCGAAAATTTCCGCCCCGCCGCCGGTCAACGAACCGAGGCCCGCCTCCCGCAACCGCGCGAGGGTCTCCTCGATCGGCAGCTTGAAGACCCGCTCGGCCAGGTGGCGGATCTCGATCGCCGTAAACGACTTGATGTGCAGCTTCGGGTCAAGTGACCGCAGCGAACTCAGCACTTCCAGGTACCACTCTTTTTTGAGCGAGGGGTGGAGCCCCCCCACCATGTGGATCTCGGTGATCCCGCGCTCCAGTTCCTCCCGCACCGCCTCGACAATCTCCGGGATCGCCATCTCGAACGCATGCGGGTCCCGCTTGCGCGCGCTGAACGCGCAAAACTGGCACGAGAGGATGCAGACGTTGGAGTAGTTGATGTACCGGTTGAGGATGTAGGTGGCGACGTTGCCGTTCTTGCGCTCCCGTACCAGATTGGCGATCGCGCCGATCTGGTTGATCTCCTTCGAAGCGTAGAGGAGCCGGGCGTCGTCGTCGTCGATCCGCCCGCCTGCGGCGACCTTGTCGTAGATCGGCAGGAGGGATGGGGACATCAGAGTGCGTTTCATGGGCTTGGCTTCCATGTTACACACGGGCGGCGGGATGCGCCAATCTTGTTTTGAGCGCCCGACTGACGCCGCACCGGCGCACCGCCCGTCCGCTTGTAAAATTTTGATCGCCGCCCCTCCGTTCCGGTGCTTAGTTAAGAGGCCGTGAAAAAAGTCCTTCAAAGGCCATGGAGCACCTCTTTTTGCCTCTAACTGCATTCCTTCTCCTTTCTGTATTCCCTGAATACAGGCGGTCGGCAGAATTCCGTTATAGGCTAAAAATAGGGGCTCCGAGGCCATTAAAATCATTTTTTCACAGCCTCTAAGAACCGGGTTGTTGACCAGCCCGCCCGGGTCGGTTCCTTTATCCTCTATGGCTCCGTTTTCCTTTTTCTCACTCGGAAAACAGGGAGGCGTTGTCGCGTTGCGGGCGGCGCTCCTGATCGCGAGCTACCTGGCGGCGGGTCGGGTCGGCCTCCTGCTTGCCCCGGAGGAACTGATGATCAGCCTGATCTGGCTGCCGGCCGGGATCGCCACCGCCGCCCTCTACCGCTGGGGGTATCGGTACACCCCGTTTGTCTTCATCGCGGCGGCATTGTTGCAGGAGTTTTCGTTCCGTGTGAAATGGCCGCTGGCGGGCATTATCGTCACCGGCCAGACCCTCGGCCCGCTCGCGGCGGCCTGGCTCCTGCGCCTCAACGGGTTTCACGCCTCGTTCGACCGGCGGCGCGACATCTTCATCTTCTGTTTCTTCTCCGCGGTCGGCCTGCTCATCCCGTGTACCACCGGGACCACCCTCCTTTGCCTGATCGGCGAAGCTCCCTGGGACGGCTACGGCCTGGCGTGGCTCCACTGGTGGCTTGGAGACTGGATGGGGGTATTGACCGTCGGCCCCTTGCTGATCTCCATCTCCGCCGCAAGCTGGAAGGAGATCGCCGAGCGCCGCCTCGAGTGCGTCGCCTGGCTCGGCCTTTCTGTTTTCCTGATCGGGATGATCTTCTTCTTCCCCGGTCGCCCCGGCATCACCATGCTCCCGTTGATCTTCGTCCCGCTGGTTCTGACCGTCTGGGCGGCGATGCGCCTGGGGATCACCGGCACCTCGCTCGGCGTCCTGCTGCTCGCCGTCTTTGCCGCGTACGGTACCGCCGTCGGCCGCGGCCCCTTTTACCAGCCGGAACTGCACACCGGCATCCTCTTTCTCTGGGCGTACCTCATTGCCGCCACCACCTTCAACCTGATGGTCACCGGCATCGAGATCGGCCGCAGCCTGGTCGAAGAGCGGCTGGTCGCCTCCGCCAACGAACTCAAGGAACTCAACACCGCCCTTTCCCAGGCGGCGGAACAGGCGGAGGAACTCAACGCCCGGGCCGAAGCGAGCAACCGGGCCAAGAGCCTCTTTCTGGCCAACGTCAGCCACGAGATCCGCACCCCGCTCAACGGCATCCTTTCGCTCGGCAGCTTCCTTGCCGAAGGCCCGCTCACCCGCGATCAGCAACAGCACGTCGCCAACCTGCGCGACTGCGGCGAAAGCCTGCTGCGGTTCATCAACGACATCCTCGACTTTTCCCGGATGGAAGCCGGCAAGCTCAAGATCGAAAACGTTGCCTTCAACCTCGGCAAGGTGCTCGAACAGTCGACCCAGTGGCTCACCGTCGAAGCCGGCCGAAAAGGGGTCGAGCTTTGCTGCGAAGTCGCACCCGGCATTCCCGCGCTCCTGCGTGGCGACCCCGGCCGCCTGCGGCAGATCCTGGTCAACCTCGTCCACAACGCCGTGAAATTCACCTCGCAGGGGCGGATCATTGTCCGCGTGGAGATGGACGGGCAGGAAGGGGAGTGCGTCCGGCTCCGCTTCACCGTGCGCGATACCGGTTCGGGCATTGCGAGCCAATGGATCGACCGCCTTTTCGCCCCCTACGAACGGTTCGACGCCTACCCGTACAGCGGCTCGGGCCTCGGGCTGGCGATCTCGCGCGAACTGACCGAACTGATGGGAGGGGCGATCGGCGTCAAGGAAGAGCCGGGGGAGGGGGCCACCTTCTGGTTTACGGTGACCCTTGCCGTCGCGGAGATGAAGGAAACCTCCCCCGCATCGGAAACCCCGGCTCCAGACGCCTCCGACGGAGCGACCGCCCCGGTCTGCCTCCTGCTGGTGGAGGACAACCGGGTCAATCAGGTGATCGGCCGCATCCTGCTCCGCAAACAGGGGTATGAAGCGACCGTCGTCTCCAACGGGATCGAAGCCCTCGAAGCCCTCCGGAGCGAAAGCTACGCCTTGATCCTCATGGATTGCCAGATGCCCGAAATGGACGGCTTCGAAACCAGCCGCTTCATCCGTTCCGGGGAGAACGTCTTCTGCCCGCGCGACATCCCGATCATCGCCATGACCGCCGGGGTCCACCCCGACACCCAGCAGCGTTGCCTGGAGGCGGGCATGAACGACTGCCTGACCAAACCGATCCGCGAAACCGAACTCGCCGCCGCGCTGGAGCGGTGGCTGCCGCCCTCATCCGTATGACGATGCGCCCCCTGCTGCGGGGGCCTTGCACAACCGGCTCCTTTCGTTTATCTTCCTTGAAAATTTATGTCCAGAGCCTTGCAAGACATTACCTACGACGCATTGGAGTTGTCTCGCACGCAACGCCTTGCGCTTGCGAAGTTTCTTCTCAGTCTTGATGCGGAGGAAACAGTTGGCGATGTGGACGCCGCCTGGGATGACGAGATTCGCGCCCGATTGAAGGCTTATGACGAAGGTCGTGTGGAAGCAGTCCCTTATGATACTGTCCGTCAGAGCATGATCCGCCGGTTTGCGTCGTGAAGGTCGTCATTCTGCCGCAGGCAGCCGCTGAGTTAAAGGATGCCGTGGAATACTACGAAGCGGAACAGTCGGGGCTGGGCGAACGTCTTTGGGTGGAGTTTGATCAGCATTTGGGTTGGATCGCAGGAAATGCCACTTTGCCGCGTTTACGCTCCGGCGCCTATCGAAGGGTGAATTTTAAGATATTCCCTTACTATGTCGCTTATGCCCTTCGCGAAGATCACATCGTGGTTCTGGCGGTCTCACACGCAGCGCGTGCTCCAGAGCACTGGATCAAGCGAGGTTAGGATTTTCGGCGACATCGGGGTAGAGCATTGTTTGAGTCCCGTCTTTGAGAAATGGAAGAGCGGCGCGGCGGCTGGCGACCATGGCGGCAATTTCCTTGCCCGCTGGCCTTTCTTATGCTTTGTTGAACGGAAGCCTCTGGAGCTTTTTCCCAGGGATTTTCCACGACGACACCCCCGATTTTCTTTTTTTTATGACCGACCTCCCCGCCCGTAACAGGAGCCTTGTTTTTTTGACCGCCGCCGCATCCCGGGGCGGGGTAGGGCGAGCGGCCTGCCGCCAGCGCGGGTTCACCCTGCTTGAACTTCTGACCGTGATCGCCATCATCGTCGTGCTCGCCGGTCTGATTCTGGGAGGCATGGGGTACGCCCAACAGAAATCCGCCTCCGCGCGCGCGACGGGAGAAATCGCGGCGCTTTCCAACCTGCTGGAAGCGTTCAAGGCGGATTTCGGCGATTATCCGCAATCCAGCCAGTCCACCACCGCCAAGGCGGGCAATGGCGGAGCGGCGGTTCTCGCTTACTACCTTTTCGGCAAACAGGCCGCTTCCGACGCGGATGAAGGCAGCGCCATCGTCAAGTGGGCCAAGAAGAATTCATGGCCCGAAAGCGGATTGAGCGAATCTGCGCAGACGGAACCGGTGCCCGATCCCGAGGGAGGGGCGAATATTTCGTCGCGCTATCTCATTGATCCTTTCGGCAATCCCTACGGATACAGCACGAATAAAACCAACAACCCCACCTTTGATCTCTGGTCCGGTGCGGGTACGACAGCGGCAACGGCGGACGATCAACGCCGCTGGATCACCAACTGGTAAATCCGGGGCGCGTTTAAGCTTCCTTTCGCGGACGTCTCTCGTCCGTCACCGCTTCGTTCAACCGGTGCGGGCTGATTTCCAAAGGATGCCAATGGCATCCCAGCGGGGCAGCCGGGGGTAAGCGCGGGAGCGCGCCACCCCCGGAATCACCGGCGAAAGAGAAAATCGACCCTGGAAGGGTCGCAGAGAACGAGGTGCCGGGTTCTCTGCAACCGTCGGGGCCATTGGCGCTCCCACCCGATCGATTCCGAAGTGGTCGCCAGCGCTTGCCCCCCCGGCTGCCTTGCTTGAAATCCTTCCAGGATTCCTGCATCCCCGTGCCAAAAGGTGGCCGACCGAAAATACCCCGATGAAACTCCCCGAAAAGCTCCGCCATTTTTTCGTTGACGAGATATTGCAATATGCATAATGTAATCTGCAAATGACCGCCGAACCCTCTTCATCCCCGATCGCCCGTCGCCCGCTTTACCGTCAGGTCATGGAGCAGATCACGGCGCTGGCCCGCCAGAAGCAGCCGGGGGAACTCCTCGGCAAGGAGGCGGAGTTTGTGAAGCGGTTCGGCGTCTCCCTGGTGACGGTGCGCCAGGCGCTGGGGCATCTGGAGCGCGACGGCGTGGTGGAGCGCCAGCACGGGCTTGGAACCTTCGTCCCGGAAAAGCCGCTTCCCCGTCGCCACATCGGCATCCTGCACGAGGCGGACCCGACGCACCCCGATCTTTCGCCCCACTTTCCCAAACTGGCGCAGGAAATCCGCCTCGCTCTGACGGGCCTGGGCCTTCCGAGCAGGGCCTACTACGGTTTTGCCCAGCCCTACACCCCCTTCGCCGCACCGTTGACCTGCGAAGATATTCTGACCGACCTGCGCCTCGACCGTCTCAGCGGCCTCATCGTCCTTCGCAATACCTCCCGCTCTGTCTGGGAGGGGATCAAGCAGATCAACGGCCTGCCGCTGCTCGACGGCAAGCTCCGGTGGGACGAAGGGTGGTCCTCCAAGACCCGCTTCATCCGGCAGGCGCTCAAACACTTCAAGGCGCGGGGCCGCCGCCGCCTCGCCGTCCTGGCGTGGGAAAATCCCGAACTTCTCTTCAAGCCTTTCTATACGGAACTCTGCATGCTCGCGGAGGAAGCCGGGATCGAAATCGACGACCGTCTTCTCGACCTGACGGCGGAGGTCGGTCCGGTCGGGATGGGGTGGGAGCGTTTTCGTGATCTCTGGCGGGGCACCCCCAACAAGCCCGACAGCCTGATCGTCCTCGACGACATGCTCTTTGGCGACTGCCAGAAGGCGATCCTCGACCTGAAGATCGCCGTGCCGCAGCAGCTCGACATCGTGGTCTCCTCTTCGGACGCCGTCCGCCTCACCCCCCTCTTCCCGATCACCGTCTCCCAGACGAGCACCCGCCGGGTTGCCGAAAAGTATGCTTTAAAGATGCAAGCTATGTTAAACGGTGTTAAACTCGCCGTTAAATCATCGACAGCAAAACTGATCGAGCTTGGCAGCGAGTCTGCCCCGACCCCCGAACGTTCCTCGAAGCCGCTGTCGATGGCGTAACACCCACCCTCGCCAACCCCTCCGCCCGATCCGACGGCCCCGCGTCGTTTTGAACCCTTTGCCCGCACCCTGATGGCAGAGGCGGACGATCCTTCGTGCCGTCTTTGCCGCCAGGCCCCCGTGACCCCTTATGAAAACCATCGCCACCTCCCTCTGCTCCGCCGCCTTGTCGATCGCGCTGGCCGCTTCGGCAACCGTCGCTTCCGCCCAAACCTACGACGGTTCTCCCTATACCGCCTGGGCCAATGATTATTCCGGCTCGGAACCGCATACGCTGGTTCTGTGGAAGTTTAATACTGCCGCTCCGAAGGCCGACTCCTCCGAAAACGGGCGCGACGTCCTCATCAACAACAGCACCGGCAGCAGCGGTTTCTCCAACGCCTCCGTCGGGGTTCCCGGTGGCAGGTTCGGCGAGGGGATGTTCATCTCCACCCGGAGTACGACCGACGCCAGCTCGCTCGACGTCTCTTCCAGCGTCAGCCTTTTTCCCTCCTCGGCCCTGTCGCTGGAGTTCTGGTTCAAGCCGATCGAGGACGGAGTGGCGGGCGGGAGCCTCTCCTACTTCGTCGACAAGAAGTACGACAGCAATACCGGCGTGCAACTGGTCCTCAATAACCAGGGCACGGGTAACGGAGGCTCGCTGCAATTCATCGTCGCCAACGGTGCGCAATCCAGCGCCGTGTTCAGTGTGCGCACCAGCGGGCTCGAGTGGAAAACCGGCGAGTGGTATCACGTCGCCGCCACGTTTGAAGTCAATTCCGAGGGCGATACGCTCCTGAAGATCTTCCGCAATGGCGAGATGCTGGCATCCGACTCAAGGGCGGGATTTGGCCCGATCGTCAACAAGGCCAACAGCCGGTGGCGTCTCGGCAACCGGCTGGGGAGCGGCTACGGAGCGGCGCTTGGCTACTACGACAACTTCCGCATCTCCGACGTTGCCTACCAATACGCCGCCATCCCCGAACCTTCCGTCGCCGCCATCGCCGCCCTGGGCGGTCTCGGCCTTCTTCTGGCTTCCCGTCGCCGTCGTTCCGCTACCCTTCGCTCATGAAATCGCTACCCCGTTTCCTTCAATTCCTGACCGCTGCGGCGCTGGGAACCACCACGCTCCTTCACGCGCAGCTCGGCCCCTCGCCGGACGCCTTTTTCAAACCGGCTCCGACCGCTCCGGAGAATCTTCCCGCCGACAAAGTCTACCCCGTCGGCAGGCAGTTCCCTTTCAGCTTCTTTTCGCTGGGAGGGGGCGTCGGCGCGGACCAACACGCCGCCCTGCCCGAAGAGGAAGTCCGGCAACAGTTCGAACGCTATAAAAAGGTGGGGCTGAAACTTTTCGGCCCGCAATATGAAATGAACGGGCGCGCTCTGGAGGATGCCAGGGCGCACGGGTTGCAGGTCATCTATACCGTCACCTACGGGGAACCGCGTTTCTTTCACCAGAAACCGGCGGTGCCGCTCGATGAAAAGGATGTCACCCGCTCCATCACCGAACAGGTCAAGGCCGTCGCCGACAACGAGTCGATCGCCATCTGGTATCTGCAACCCGAGGAACTGCGCCCATGGCGCAAGGACGAAATGACCTTCCTCGAAGTCGCTTCCAAGGCGATTCGCGAAGCCGACCCCCGGAAGCGCCCGATCTGGATCTACGACCCCGCCCACGCCAGCGCCGGCCGGCTCAAGTCGATCGCACCGTGGGTCGACTACCTCGGCAAGGGGATGTATACCAACTATGCTTCCATGCAGGAAAACCGCATTTGGGTCCGCTGGAGCATGGAACAGGAGGTGGAAGCGATCCGCCTTGCCGACGCGAAGGCCGTCCCGCTGGCCGTTCCGGAAATGTACCACGACAGCCGCCGTCCGCCGCTGACCGACGAGGCGATCGCGAAGATCCCCGCCTGGGTCCGGCACGATACCTACCTCTCCGTGGCGACCGGGGCCAAGGGGGTCGTCATCTTTTCGCTGCGCCAGCGCCCGAGCCTCCCGCCCAAGGCATGGGAAGCCTATTACGAAGCCTATACCCGGGCCGCCCGCGAACTGCTCGGGCCGTTCGGGCAGGCAGTGCTCTTTGGCGAAAAGCGGGGTGACATCGTCATCGACCACGTGAGTGGACCGCAGGAACTGGAGCTGGTTTTCCCGAGCGGCGGCCTCAAGGAGCCGGTCCGCTACCCTTCGGTCACTTCGCTTGACCTCGCCTACGGCAACGAACGCTACCTTCTGCTCGTCAACTCCGCCAATGAACCGGTGGAAGTCGCCGTCGGCGGGCTTCCCTACGCTTCGGCGCAGGCCCGGGAGCTTTTTGACGACGACAAGCCCGCCTTCGCCGTCGGGGAAGGGGAGTTTCCCGTTGAACTCGCGCCGCTGGAAGTGCGCGCCTACCATTTTACCCGGCAATGAGCCTTTCCCGCCGCCTGAAACCGTTCCTGGCGCTCGCCGTCGTGGCAGCGCTTTCGGTCGCCGCCTTTTGCGCGTTCGCCACTTCGGAGAAGGTCGTCTTCCCGATCGGCGGCTATAGCGGCGACCCCGCGCGCGACCAGGCCGCCGGTTTCACCGTTGCGGGCCCGACCTACGGCGACAAGGAGGAACTGCTCGCAGCATGTGAAGCGATCGGGATGCCGCTCATCTATAATATAGGGATGCCGATCGACTTCCTCGGCAGATCAGGCGAACCGGTCGCGGAGGTCGATTTCGATGAAGTGCGCCGCGAGATCCGCAGGCAGGTGGAAGCCGTCGCCGATCGCGAGGTCATCACCACCTGGTATCTTACCCCCGAGGAACTGCGCAACTGGAAGCCGCTCGAAATGGAATACCTCCAGGTCGCCGCCGAAACCATCCGCTCCGCCGATCCGCGCCAACGCCCCGTCTGGATGTACGAACCGGGCCACCGCACGCACGGGGCGCTCGCCAAAACCGCCCCTTTTCAGGACATCCTCGGCAAGGGGGTCTACACCAACTACGCCGGCCGCCGCACCGAACGGACCTGGGTCGCCTGGACGCTCGACCAGCAGGCCCGGGCGATCGCGGAAGCCAACCCCACCGCCATCCCGTACGGCATCCTGGAGATGTTCAAGCGCTCGAACGAAACCTGGGACCCCGAAACCGTCGCCCGCTGGGTGCGGCACGACGCCTACGCCTCGCTGGTGAGCGGCGTGAAAGGGATCGTCATCTTTTCCTTTGGCCGCCGCCCCGGCTTCTACCCCGGTTCGACCGAGTGGGATGCCTATTACCACGCCTGGTCGGCCGTGGCGGGGGAACTCAACGGTTCCCGGCAGCTCGGGGCCGTCTTTCTCAAAGGGCAACCGGTCGACCCGCCCGCCTTTGAAGTGGTCGAAGGCAGCGCCATGACGCTTCTTTCCGGGCGCAAAGGTTCGCCGACCGAGACGGTCGAAGTCCCCTCCTTTACCACCACCGCCTTTCGCTGGAAGGGGAAAACCTGGTGGTTCGTCGTCAATTCTTCCGAAGATCCTCTCGCCTTCAAGCTCCCGGCCTCCGGACCGGACTGGAAGCCGTTGCTCGAAGGTCAACCCGACATCAGGCAAGGCATGCTGCAACTGCCCCCGCTCGCCGTGGGGGCCTGGAGTTCCCGATGATTTCTCCCCCTCTCTCCCCAACCCGCAGCCGGCAAGGGCTGACCTTGACCGAAGTGCTCATCAGCATCGTCATCATCACCTTTCTGGGCGTGCTCCTCTTCCCCGTCATGCGGGGCGCTTATGAAAGTTCGCGGCAGGCCGCCTGCGTCAGCCAGTTGCGGCAGATTTCGCCGATCTTCCACAGCTATGCCGCCGAACACAACGGCCGGGTCCGCTTCATGCGCGACGGCGGGGGTCCGATGTGGTACACCGAACTCCGCAACCACGCCAACCTCACCGAACAAGCCGCCAAGAAAACCTTCGGCTGCCCGAAAATGCGCTGGACCGACGTCGGCTCGTGGTACTGCTACGGCATGCGGCTCGGCTACCTGACCACCCTGATCAAGGACGACCCCGGCTTCCCGATCACCCGCGATGAAGACGACAACGGCTTCTACGGGTTCCGTCTCGCCAGCGTGAAAGACCCGGCGCGGTTTTTCCTGATGTCGGACTCCAGCACCAAAACGGGCAAGCAGAGCTTCCGCATCGCCGATCGCAAGCTCTACTCCGGCGGCGGCGTCCATCTGCGCCATGGCGGCAGGGCCAACGTCCTCTTTCTCGATGGTCACGTCGAATCGCTTGATGCCAAAGGTCTTTTCGCCCTGAACTTCCTCCAGGTGCTCGATGCCGATCTCCAACCGGTCAACGCCGTTCCCTGATCCCTGTTTTTCATTTCATGCAACACCCGCCCCGCTTCCTCAAAGCCAACCTCCTCCACCTCAGCTACAACATGTGGGAGGAGCACGACGCCCAGACCGATCGCCCCCGCAAGGCCGCGCCCGACCTCCGTTTCGACGAAACCCTCTGGAGCGAACTCCTCCCCCGGATGCGCGACGCCGGGTTCAACGCCGTGGTGCTCGATCTCGGCGACGGCATCCGCTACCGGACCCACCCGGAAATCGCCGTCCGGGGCGCGTGGGAGCCGCAGCGCCTCGTCGACGAAGCCGGGCGGCTGCGCGAGTACGGGCTGGAGCTGATCCCCAAGCTCAACTTCTCCGCCGGGCACGACACCTGGCTCGGGCCGATCTATTCCCGCAGCGTCGCCACGCCGGTCTACTACCAGGTCTGTTCCGACCTGATCGGCGAAGTCATCGACCTCCTCCGCCCCCGGCTCTTCCACCTCGGCATGGACGAGGAAAACTTCCCCGAGCAGCAGTCCAACAACCTCATCGTCATCCGCCGCAACGAACTCTTCTGGCACGATCTGGAGTTTCTCTGCCGCGAAGTCGCCCGGCGCGGCGTCACCCCATGGGTCTGGAGCGACACCATCTGGGAAGAGTACGGCGACCTCTTTTTTGAGCGGATGTCGCGCGAGGTGCTCCAGAGCATCTGGTACTACGGCAAGGATTTCGAAACCTCCGCCCGGGCAAAGGGGTATGCGCAGTTTGACGCCGCCGGGTTCCGGCAGATCCCGACGTGCAGCACCTGCTACCAGCCCTCCAACCCGGGGCTGACTGTCGAGCATTGCCTGCGCGTCATCGACCCCAAACGCCTCGGCGGCTTCCTCAGCGCCCCCTGGGGAGCCACCCTCCCCGCCAACCGCGAACGCCACTTCGAATCGATCGAAATCATGGCCAAAGCGTGGAAAAACCTCCGTACCGAACCCGCCCCGGTAGCGTAACGACTTGCGGGTGTGGGGGAATTCCGTCTCCGAAGGCGTATCAGCGTCCTCTTCCTCACCCACATATTTGATGAGCGGGGTCGGCTCGATGGATCGTTTCCGCGTCGGTTGCCACTCGATGAACCGCGGGATGGCGCCATCACTGACGTGGTGGAGAAACTCCGTACCGATGATGACGAGGAAGACGAGAAACGCGCAGATCACGACAAGCAGAAACTGCTCTTCGGCAAAATTAAACCATCCGCGTTTCATTTCCCCAATCGCTTCCGATGAGTGCCGTCATAGGCGGGGGTGAACCAAACCGCCATCGCAGGGAAATTATCAATTTTCGCCATAGGGAGACCTTTCCAGCGTGGCAAAAACAGGGCGCGGCCCGAACCGCGCTCGTCCAGAGGTCCTAGGAGACCTGATCCCAAGCACAGCCGAACCGCGCCGATTCACGGCGCGGTTAGCAGGTGACTTGGGATCAATGAAATTTCCTAGGTTTCTGGACGACCCAATCTGCCTACGCAGTTAAATATAAAGATGTAGCCTGAAAATATCGGCGGAAAAGGAAGCGGCGTCAATCATCGTGTGGGGTGTTATGTTAGACCGGGTGTGATTAAAAGTGGTATCAGCAAGGGAATAGCCCGGGAGGGCTTACAGCGGGGCAGCCGGGGGTCGAGCGAAGCGACACCCCCGGGCTATTGGATTCCCCCATCATCGACCCCGAAGGGGGTCGCAGAAAAAGGGACCTTACCCCAAGACGATCCGCTGCGACCCTTTCAGGGTCGATTTCTCTCCCACCGGGTTCTCCGGGGGTGGCGCGCTCTCGCGCTTACCCCCGGCTGCCCCGCT
>Ga0182739_1000525_pt1 | contig 48228 bp, 35 predicted proteins | sample eDN5th30CBELigBY_FD_128873 | JGI IMG/M metagenome (GOLD analysis project Ga0182739, IMG submission 128873) | Enriched backyard soil microbial communities from Emeryville, California, USA - eDNA 5th pass 30_C BE-Lig BY (version 2) (version 2) | ecosystem: Environmental > Terrestrial > Soil >... | reverse complement strand
CAGTAGTTCAACAGATCGCCGAACCTAGCCCATTGAGGTCACAAACCGCTAAAAATACCGCAACTGTAGAACAACCAACTCAACAAGAAGTACTGCCACTCCAAAAATCAGACTCTGTTCAAATGCCTACGAGTCCTATTATTGAACAAGAAGATATTGATACTAAGGCTGAACTTATAGAAACTCAGGATAAACAAAAACTATCTGTTACCACTAAAAAATCTGCAATCTCTTCGGCAGAAAAGGAAATAGCTCAGCTTGACCTGACGCAACTATCAGATTCCAATGATAACTCGCCTCCAAGCTCACCCTTAACAACTCCAACAGAAAATTTGAGCCATTCTCTTTTTATTACTCCGTCAACTAGACTTTCCGAACAAGAATCCGTTCAGCAATCACTACCTGAACCAATGGCTACTGATAGCTCAACGTTAGATTTATCTTCTATATTTAACGAATCTCAACCCATTATGGGAGAAGAAATTGAATTTAGCTCACCTATTGAACAAAAACTCATAGACCTAGAGCAAGCCGTTGCAGATCTTGAATTACCCCATGACTTACCGGCTGATTTTAACGATTCTAATAGTCAAATTTCAAAAATAGTTACTTTACACAATGAATTAGCGATACCTTACCTTGACACCGAGCAAACCGAGTGGCCGAATAATTCCCTAGACAGAATTAATAAAACCCGTGTTCAAATGCAAGATAAACTGGTGAACTCGGTCAACGCCGTTTCCAAAGAAGCTAATTTAGAAGATTTTTGTAAAAATGATGCGGCTAGAACGCAATTTATTCGGTACTGTTTTTATTTCCTTGATGACTCCTCTTCTTTAGCCACGCCGTCTATTTGGAAAAACTATTCGGAATATGAGAGGCTATTGCAACAAGAACAGCTAGCAACTCAAAAGAAAATGGATTTATCGCCGCAAAAATCCGACTCGGAAACGGTATTGATTCAACCATCCTCCATTGAGATTATTTCCCGGTCCTATCAGGAAACAACGGAAAATTCACCAGACGTCTTGTCCGATTATGATGAAGACTCTTTAACCGAAGATGAAAGTGAAGAATATTTGAGTCCTAGGGTTTTTCGTCAACAATTATTACAAGCCCATGGCGCAAAAAAATACTCACCAAACACCGATGCCGAAACCTTTGATGAAATTAGGGAAGATTTACAAGATTTTTCATCCGACGATGAAGAAGATTCTTTAATTGAAAAACCTAATTCTCCACCGCAACCGTTTTTTGAAGCAGGGACATTAGCCTTAATCGCTGCGGCACGTCTTATTACCTTGCGTGAAAACCTTGATAAGCTTACAACAATAGTTACACAATTTGATAAAATTAAGGTTACTCCAAATTTTAGCAAAATAGGTTTAAATCTAAGAGCTGAAGTTATTCATAATAAAATTGCAGCCTTTAAAACAGAGCTGGTTAATGAAATTAATAGCCTCACTCCCTTTTTAAGCGCTAGCATAATCAATCAGTCTCAAGTTCAACAGCGGGTTGCTGAATTTGAACAACTCACCACGGCAGCGACTCAATTACAAACTCAATTAGATTTAAGCAAAGAGCATCATTTACAAACTCTGCAAGGGTTAATTAACAAGTTTGCTAATGATGTAAATCAAATTGACATCGAGATAAATCTATTAGATCTAGAAATTAATAGATTTATCTCAAAGCAAATCATTGTCGACCCTCTTTTAGAAAATAATACTGCCGAATTAGAGGCTCAAGGAAACAGCTTATTAGACAGACTAGCCCAACAAGAACAAGCCATTAATGCACAGCTGAGGCTGAGTAATGACTTTGCCGATGCTGAAATAAAAACCTCGCAAACCAAGCTAGAAAAGTTAATTCATGATGTAGCCGATTTAAAAGCACAGCTCATTATTAAGCTTGATCTCGCCAGAGTTCAAGCCGAGCTAACTCATTTAAGCCATGATTTTGCAGACCTTCAAACAGCACCTATAACTCCGGCAAGTTTAAAGCAGGATTACGATGAATTTTTGGAAAAGGCCCAGAACTTAGCCGCTAAAATTCCTAATCCCCTACCGCTTTTTTTGACTGCCACACAACAACAAGCTTATCAGGAGATGGCCGAAAAAATTGGGCAATTAATTACCGGCGTAAATGCTAGCAAAAATGCTATTGACCAGCTTTTTCAACAGAGAAAGGATAGTTATAACGCTTTAATAAGAGAAATCCCTGCTCTAGGCCGCGCCATCAAAAAATTTGTTAGGGGGACGGTAAATCCTAGTCAGCTAGCCCATTTAAATGAACAGGCCGAAGATTTTCAGGAACAACTCGAGACCTTACGACAACAGGTTAAGCAAGATATTGATCGATTGGCCCCATTTGCCGATCCCAGTTTTGCAACCGAAAAAGCAAAAGGAAACCTCCTTTTACGGAAATTACTATCAATTTTTGCTGGTTTAAGCCGAGAAGTCACTAAAAAACAAACCACGTTGCTTGTGGCAGGACTACCCTTAGATTTCATGCGGGCGCAGCTTACCGAACCGGCAAGCTATTTAAAATGGTATAATAGCCTCGGTATCGTTAATTTAGTACAAAGAACTATAGAAACCACTAGAGCAATAATACCCGCCGAAAAGATTGAGGATTTTGAAGCAGCGGTTCTTGAATTTAACACTCAACACAAGCTCGATACGTTACAAAGTTTCTTTAAAACTCACTTAACGTCTAGCGCACTTTACAAAACGTATCTAGACCAAATTAATGATTCAATTCCTCTAGAACAGCGTAAAGCCTTTAATCAAGCGATTAAGGCATTTTATAAGACTGGAGAGACCGATGGTTTAGCCGTTTTTCTTGAAAATCATCTACAATTGGAAATTCAGTTTAAGCATTATTTAACTATTCTTAATAAGCTTCCCGCCCAGGGCAAAACTCAGTTCAATCAAGCCGTTTTATCGGCTCAAAAAGGAAACTATCAACTCTTAAGCGAATTTTTCATGGCTAATCCTCAAGTAAGAAATCTTTTCAGCAATAATCAAGATCTTTTAAAGCAGGTTGAGTCAATGTGGCAATCTCAACGTCAAGAAAACTATAAAGAGAAAATGCAGTTAGAACCCCAAAATGAGCCGCGAGTTTCTTCATACCGCCGGGCTCATCATTATCTTGGCAAGTTATTTGATAATATTACCGAAGAGGAGAAAAAACTCGAAGAAGCCGCCGAAATGAGAGGCGATTATTCGGCTAGCCAGGAGCGAAATGCAATCATAAAAAATATTTTTGCTGCCTACCAAAACGGGACCATTGAGGAGAAACTAAACAGTATCAATGCCAAATCGTCCCGAGAATACGAAGAAGAAAGTGCTAGAGACAAGCCCAAGGCTACCACAATACGAGGGCCCAGCAGTAACTAAGCTTTATTCTGCATGAGTCTAGCTAAACGCTCGAATTCATATTCTATCATTAAAGGGGCATGATCGGAAAAACGCTGTTCTTTATAAATTAAGACGCGTTTTACCGCTTCTTTTAACCCAGGGGTAATAACTTGATAGTCAATCCGCCACCCCACATTTTTTTCCCACGCTTGTCCTCTATGTGACCACCACGTGTATTGATGAGGTTCCTGATTAATCAAGCGAAAGGCGTCTATAAACCCAATTTTATCAAATAATTCATCTAGCCAAGCTCGCTCTTGTGGTAAAAATCCCGAATGCTTTTGATTAGCACGCCAATTCTTAAGATCGATTTGCTTATGAGCAATATTAAAATCACCACAGATAATATACTCTCTACCATTACCGCATAAATTTTGCAAATGCTCTCGGTAGAAATCCAAAAACTGATATTTTATCGCTTGGCGTTCCTCACCACTGGTGCCCGAAGGTAAATAAAGCGAGGCTACGCTTAAACTGCCAAAATCGGCTTGTAGATAGCGCCCCTCCATATCCGCGGTATGCCAATTAAGTCCTGTAATGACCCTATCGGGCTGCAAGCGAGTATAGAGCGCTACCCCACTATAACCTTTCTTTTCCGCATCGAAAAAATAACTGTGATAACCTTCGGGATGAAACAGTGGATCACTCAGCTGATGCCTATGAGCCTTAGTTTCCTGTAAACAAAGAATATCCGGCTTTTGCTCTGTCACCCAGGTAAAAAAACCCTTGCTAGCGGCCGAACGTATGCCATTGAGATTAGCGGTAATAATACGCATGTTAAGAAATTGGTTTTTAAGATTAATAAGTCCTATAATCTTAGCATACCTCTAACTAATGGTTAATCATGTTAATAGTTTTATTTGGCAAACCCGGGGTTGGAAAAACCCATATCGGCAAACTTTTACAAGCGCACTATGGTTACTTTTTTTACGATGCCGATATAGATTTAACACCTGCAGCTTTAGCTGCTATACAAAGGGAAGAAGTTTTTTCACCCGCGGTAGAAAATGAATTTGTAGAAATAGTGATTAAACGCATTAGACAATTGCAAAAAAAACATACACATCTGATTGTTGCTCAGGCTTTTGGCCGCGAGGCGCCCCGAACCAAACTTTTTAATGCCTTTAAAACCGCGCAATTCTATTTTATTGATATGCCCGATAAACTGGCTAATCAGCGGCTTTTAGAGCGTCAAGATTGGGTTGATATTAATTATGCCAATAAAATCAGGCAGGCCTATGAACCTCCCAAAATTCCACATCGGGTCATCTATAATTCAAAAGATGATAATTATGTTTTACAGCAATTTAAAGCCTTTTCTTTTTGAAGTAGTTTAGCTTGTCTATTCACATTGAAGATTCCATTGCAAAAAATGATGGGTGGATTGTACTCGCCTAAAAAAGTAAGGATAATCTCAAGATGCTCAGTTTTAAATGGCGGCATTTTCAAAAGGATATTATTTTACCGGTGGTAAACTGATATCCGACCTAGATCATATGGAAACTCAACCCAGTTTATTGAACAGACTCACTTATGCAAACTGCTAACCCACCATTACTTTTTAAAAAATCTCCCTGGCCTATCTTTATTGCAATATGTATCAAGGCTGCCATACTCTGGTTGGGTTCTTTTATATTTTCCGGTAATCTACAAGTTAAAACCTACTCTTTTTACTGGTTATCTCTTTTAGCGGTTCTATTTGTTTTTGGCATACTTATTTTAGCTTTAGCAATGCTGCCTTGTTTTTTCTATATTAAAGTTAATAAAAATGGCTTGATTATTAAGAGGTTTCATTCAATCACTATAAGCTGGGCTGATATAAAAAATATTCGCTTACAATATAATCAATTTTGGCTGCAGTCCTATTTACTATTTGAATACGGAAACCACTTTAAAATAATTAGATTTCCCACTATAAAAAAAGTTCACTTATATCATTTTTACCTTTTTTTAACTAAAGCAAGAGCATTAGCTATCGCTGGAAAAATAGATTTTAACTTGGATCTTAAAAATTTACTCAAAAACATCAAAAAGGAACAAAAGCAAGACATTACGCAAGTTTATCAGTGGCTACAATCTCGACAAGTTAGTCATTTCTCTAATCACGCTTTTATTATGATGGGCTTTAGTTATAGTGTTTTGCTAGCTGGCATGATAGTGCTTAATTTAGCTCCGATTTTTAATCATATAAATTTATCCTTTATATTCAGCCATCTGGCCTATCTTTCTATTTACCTCATAGTACTATTTACTGTAGCTTTGGGAATTCGAAAAACTGTTATATATAATATTAATACCCATGTCCTTTATACGGGTATTTCTTTGTTAGGAAAGCCTACTCTTTTGCAACAGGTAATGACAGATGTTGAAAGCATCGATATTAAGGACACTATTTGGGGCAAGCTGCATTTGTATCAAGTTATTTTTAGTAACCAGAGTGATCAATTACCCTGTCGTTTCTTTTTAACGTATTCCGCTGCTAAAAGGTTTAAGCAACGCCTAGCACGACAATTAAAGCTGCAAACACAGGATAGCTATACTAGCACGTACGGTATAATAATGCGCTTAACCATGACAATTTTTGACTATATTAGTTTGGCTATATTCTTAGCGCCTCTTATTTGCCTCCCGCTAATATATTTAGCTATGTGGTTTTTTGTTATGAAACGATAGAAAATTATTCAAGTTTATAAGGAAAAAGCCCCTCTGCTAACCATAATACGCCCTGCGGAAAAATAGATAGCATCCCATAATGCCCGCCGTCACCTTAAAAAGGTAAAGACAGGCCAGGTTCTATGGCTAATAATTGACTGCGGAATTGCTGCTGAATGCTCCGTAGAGCCTCATGATCGGTTGCCTCAAAGCGCATAATTAAATACGGTGTGGTATTAGAGGCGCGTAAGAGACCCCACCCATAATCAAAATCGGCACGAACACCATCTAAGGTGGTTATTTTAGCCTCGTTAAACTGGGCCTGTTGCATAAATTGCGCGATAAATTGAAATTTTTGCGCTTCAGGAATAGCAATTTTAAGTTCCGGCGTGTTCACACTATCGGGCAATTCATTAAACAAGTGGCTGCAAGAACCTGTACCCCTAGCCAAGATTTCTAATAATCTAGCACCTGCATACAATCCATCATCAAAACCGTACCAACGTTCTTTAAAGAAAATATGACCGCTCATTTCACCTGCCAGCAAGGCACCGGTTTCCTGCATTTTACCTTTAATAAAAGAATGTCCCGTTTTCCACATGAGAGGCTGGCCACCCTGTCGCTTAATCAGAGTCTCTAAATGACTGCTGCACTTAACATCGAAGATAACCATACTATTAGGATTGCGTGCCAACACATCGCCGGCAAACACCATCATTTGCCTATCGGGCCAAATGAGTTCACCGTTCTCGGTAACAATACCTAGTCTATCTCCATCCCCATCAAAGGCTAAACCTAGATCGGCTTGATGACGTTTGACTGCTTGAATAAGATCTTGCATGTTTTCCGGTTGAGTGGGATCGGGATGATGATTAGGAAAACTACCATCGACCTCACAGAAAAGTTCAATAACCTCACAACCAAGAGCCCGATAAAGTACAGGCGCTACATGGCCTGCAATACCATTTCCACAATCAATGACTATTTTTAAGGGCCGATTCAGCTTAATATCCGCAGTAATAGTTTCAATATAAGACGGCACAATATCTTGCTTGATTAATTGCCCCTTACCGGTAACAAAATTCTGCTCAATAATACGACTATAAAGAGCTTGAATGGCTTCGGCCGCTAAGGTTTCGCCCTTCAAGACAATTTTTAAGCCATTATAATCGGGTGGGTTATGGCTGCCGGTTAACATAACTCCGGATGTAGTGGCTAACGTATGAGCGGCAAAATACAGCAAGGGGGTAGGTACAGCGCCAAGATCAATCACCGTCAAACCGGAATCCAACAAACCCGCCGTCAACGCCTGATTTAACTCGGGACCAGACAGGCGCCCGTCGCGTGCAATAGCAATTTGGTTTTCGCCTAACGCTATGGCCTGGCTGCCAATAGCCCTGGCAATGGTATATACCACATCGGCCGTTAAGGTTTTAGCCACTATACCTCGGATATCATAAGCCCTAAATATATCGGCAGAAACTTGAGCGGCTTGAAGTAAATTAAAGGCCTTCATTAGTGTTTTCCCGAATGACCAAAACCGCCTTCGCCGCGGCCAGTCGTGACAAAATTATCTACTACTGTGAATTCTGTCCGCACCACCGGTAAAAACACCAACTGTGCAATGCGCTCTCCGGGTTGAATGGTAAAAGGCTCTTTGCCTCGGTTCCAACAGGAAATTAATAACTCCCCTTGATAATCGGAATCAATTAAGCCAATAAGATTACCTAGCACTATACCATGCTTATGACCTAATCCAGAACGTGGCAAAATCGTCGCCGCAAGTTGTGGATCGGCTATATATATCGCAAGACCGGTAGGAATTAATTGAGTTTCATTAGGTGCTAATAATAAATCTTTTTCAATACAGGCTCTTAAATCAAGCCCCGCAGAACCATCGGTGGCATAACTGGGTAAGGGAATTTCTGCACCAATTTTGGCATTTAAAATTTTCAATTGAATTTTTTGCACGTTGCTACTCCAACTCTCACTTAACTAATTAAATAATTGGCCACAAGGATAACTAGATTAAGCCTCATTTGCAATGTCACCGCCAAGGCTTAAAAATTTAAAAAGTAACGCGCGGCTCAACTATTTTTAAAAATCGGGTGGCTATCTCCATCGCACGCAGTGTATGAGTATGATGGGCGAAAACGGTAGCAGGCAAAGTATACTCTGCCCCGCTGTAGCGCTTTGGCCACGGAGGGGCAAGGCTGGTTTTCTTAGCAAAGCCAGGAGGGATTGGCTTAGAAACCTAAGCGATAGGACACGAGTCCTTGGTAAAAAGTGGAGCAGCGCGCCAATCTATTTTAACAACAAGTACAGCTAACGTAACTGTTATACCATTTATCCAAATAAATGCTATTAATAGACTGGGGTCCTGTCAGCCGAGTTCCCCCTTCTCGTCCTCATAGATTGCGGGCGAGAAGGGAACCCAACTCTGCCGCCACCCCTGCTATCTAGCTCATTTATTTGGATAAATGGTATTAGAGCCTGCTTATAAAATGCCGAAATATTGCAATCAAAAATTAACCGCTATAAAATAATAAACATTATCAAAAATATAAAAAGGGATGGTCATGCCTATCTCCGATTGGCCGGATACCGAAAGACCCCGGGAAAAACTGTTATTACAGGGAGCGAGCGCCTTATCGAATGCCGAATTACTGGCTATCGTTCTTAGAATAGGAGTAAAGGGTGAAACAGCGGTTGATCTCGCACGGCGTTGCTTAAAATCTTTTGGTGGTTTAAGAAAATTTATGGAGGCCGACCATAAAACTTTCTGTTCGGTCCATGGTCTTGGTAAGGTTAAATACATACAATTACAAGCAGCTTTTGAACTGGTAAGGCGCCATTTGCATGAAACTCTAGTGTATCACGATGTGGTTAACAGCCCGAGTGAAACCCGCCTTTATCTTACGGCCAGGATGCGTAGCTTTCAACATGAGGTATTTGCATGCCTATTTTTAGACAGCCGCAATAGAATTCTTTGTTTTGAAGAAATGTCACATGGTAGCCTAACAAGCGCACACGTATATCCACGCGAAGTAGTAAAGCGCTCCTTATTTCACAACGCCGCAGCCATCATCTTGGCTCATAATCATCCGTCTGGAGTCGCAGAGCCTAGCATTGCAGATATAGAGCTTACTCAACAACTTAAACAGGCACTTGAATTAATCCAAGTTCAAGTCTTAGACCATTTTGTGATAGGCAATGGCCAAACCGTTTCTTTTGCTGAACGAGGTTTATTATGAATTTTTTCTTTTCATTTTTCGTGAACGGCCACCAAAAGAAACCAAAAACTGACAATTAAAATTAAAGCATTGCTTTAGCATAAATACGGCCTGTTCTGAGCGTGAAACCTTATGAGCGGGATGCTTTAATGAAACCAGTTGTTGCCCTGCATGAAATAGCTGCAGCGCAAGAGCAACTCCCAAAAGTAAACGCTTAATAAATTTTTTCCATTGCCTGATCCTAGGGGTTAATTGATAACCTTTGCTATGAATGTCCATATCTCATCTCCATATAGTTAAAGTTACACAAATAAGTTTTATTTGCTCTCTCTATATTAGAGAACAAACAGAGGTCGTACAAGTAATATTTTTATTACTTTAGGGTTAAAATTAGAGCTTATTTTGGATGGAGAGATAATAATATCTCCTTGGAATTTAGCGCAATACCGGTTTATATGTTATTATCTTCGTCACTAGGGTAAAAATTAATTTAGCAATGAATTTCTCATGAATAAGCTTTGACTTTATTCATTTTATTTGCTATAAATTTGCCTCTTTTCATTTTGCATTCCAGGTTTGGAGAAGAATTATGTCCAGAGTTTGTCAGGTAACCGGTAAGCGCCCTATGACTGGCAACAATGTATCACATGCCAATAATAAAACGCGGCGCCGTTTTTTACCTAACTTACAAAAACGCCGTTTTTGGGTTGCTTCCGAAAGTCGCTTTGTAACTTTAAGGGTTACAACTAAAGCAATGCGTATTATTGATAAAGTTGGGATTGATGAGGTCTTAGCTGATCTACGCGCTAAGGGCGAAAAAGTTTAAGGTGATTTATGGCTAAAAATACTAAGATTGAAAAAATTAAATTGGTATACAAAGAAGCTGAGGGTTCGGAAAAGAGTTTTTACTATACGACTCGAATCAACAAAGCTAATATGGAAGGTAAATTGAAATTAAGAAAATACCATCGTGGTTTAAAAAAGCACGTCGTATTTGAGCAAGAAAAAATTAAGTAGTTTTCAGTATAGGCCCGCTATTATAGCGGGTTCTCGCTTTTTCTGTTATATCTTCTTAGCCAAGATCCGTATATAATTAAGTCCCTTAACCTTGCTACTTACCCTAAGTCATGAAAAAGGTCACTTTAATTACCAGTATTGGTGCAGGTCTTGAGTATTATGATTTTGTCATATACGCTCTATTGGCTACTTACTTAAGTAAAAATTTTTTTCCGCAAACCGATCCTAGCCTGGCTTTACTGCAGACCCTTGGAATATTTGCAATGGGTTATATTGCAAGGCCACTGGGAGGTGTATTATTTGGGTTACTAGGCGATCAAAGAGGCCGTAAAAATACCTTCTTAATTGCCATTATGCTTATGGCTTTTGCCACGTTTGCCATTGGCATTTTGCCTACTTATTTACAGCTTGGCTGGATGGCAAGTTTAGGCTTACTGTTGCTACGTTTAATGCAAGGCATGGCTTTTGGTGCCGAACTACCAGGAGCCATTACTTTTTTAAGCGAACATGCTCGGGGTAATAACCGTGGTTTACATGCGGGATTTATGGTAGCAAGCCTTAGTCTTGGGGCCACCGTTGGCTCCTTACTCATTATGCTATTAACCTCGCTGCTAACCCCCACCCAAATGCTCGCTTGGGGGTGGCGCATTCCCTTTCTCTTAGGCGGTTTACTGGCGGCTGTTGGTTACTGGCTACGACGTAAAACCCAAGAAACACCTTATTTTATCAATTATAAACAAACCCATCCGCAGCCAACCGCAATCATAACCACTCTATTTAAATATCATCGTAAGCCATTATATCAAGGTCTTGGCATAATGTTATTTACCGCCTGTTTTATCATATTTGCGCTTGGTTTACCGGCTTACCTACACGAATACTTTAATTATGAATTAGCTGAGGTATATCGAGCCAATACCCTAGGTTTACTCTGGTCTGCTTTAGTACTGCCTCTGTTTGGCTTACTGTCTGACAAAATTGGCCGTAAATTATTGCTAATATTAACAACTTTACTCTTTGCATTGACTAGCCCTTTGCTCTTTCAGCTGTTACATCTGCATCAACCAGCAGCCCTGATTGGCTTTATGCTGTGTTATCAAACCATTATAGCTGCCACCGCTGCCTGTTATGTTCCATTGCTGGCGGAGCTTTTTCCTACTTCGGTTAGATACACCGGCATTGCACTTTGCTATAATATAGGCGGTTGTTTGTCAGGATTTACCCCCTTTATTGTCACCAGCATCATGCGTTATACTGGGCAAACCCTTTGGGTAGTCTTATTTTTTAGTTTATTAGCACTCATCACCTTGACAGCAGCCATGAGTTTGGACTATCAGCGCCAACGAGAATTAACTTAAATTAATGGCCTAAACTTATGTTGCCAAAATCAACCTTGCAATTCTTTCATCCCACTCCTAAAAAATTTGACTACCGAGACTTTGAACAAAATGCGGTAAAAGCATACGACCAGCGAAAACGAGACGTTTTTTTAAAACAATTAATCCTTGCCGCTCAACGAGGCAGCGCAAATGCAGCCTTCCTTCTAGCCAATGGTTACAATGGCAATCATAGCGAACATCAGTGCATCTTGCTTGCCGATACGCCTTTACAATTGGCTAGTTTACATTTTTTAAAAGCGAATACGGCGCTGGCTTATCGCTTCTATCAGCTAACCTATATGTATGCCTATGATAATGATTTAAAACTTGCCATAGAAGCCTGTGAGGGAATTGCTTATCTGGGTTATATTACCGAAGCCATTAAAAGATTAAAGTACTTAGCATTGGAATTTCAAGTAGAGGCTGCTCTTGAAGCTATAGTTGAAATTTATTCACCCTCCATCAATTTTTTGGCCGAACACCTTTTTAAAAATTTATCATCCAGTGAAATCAAAACGGTTATGCACCATGCCTATCAAACTCTAGTGGAGATTATTAAAAATTCAGAACAGGAATTTGCCGATAAGGCTTTAGCTATTCTTAAAGAACATGCCCCCTTTATTGAATTCGATGAAGCCGCTAAATTAAGCTTACACTTTTAATTTAACGTTAACTCAGCCTAATAGCTTTTCCGTTAACGCAAGTCTCATAAACTTTAACTCATAGAAGCTTGTTGAATAGAGTTTTTAACCTACAGGGTTAAAATAAGATCGTAGAGACTGTCCAACCAGGGAGGTTAGGCAAGAATTCTAATAAGTCTGGTACAAACCATGCAAAGAATAAAACAGATCGGCCTGGTTAATCCTTCCAGCTTAAATCGAGTTGACGTTAATTCATAAATTCGACTAAGGACGTTTTTAGCCTTGTTACCGTAAATTAAAATCGGGCTTTAAAAATAAACTGGGATAAGGAGATGTGCTAATCATAACACATCTCCTTAGGAATATTTTGAATTATTAAGGATTTATTCGGTAGCCAGGGTATACCCTTTTATATGGCTAGCAAAATTGCGTAAAACATCAATTCCCGCTGCTTCAGCCTGTTTACACCAGGTTTGCAAGGCTTCTAATAGCTCTCGCTGAGTAGCGGTACCACGGGCCCAGATTTCTTGCAGTTTTAATCCTTGTTGGTATACCAATTTTAAAGCCTCATTTTTTTCCAGTAAATGAGTAAGCCGCTGCCTACTTTTTGGATCAATTAAGTTATTATCTTTAGTCAATAATGATTTGGCTTTTTTAAATAGATTACCGGTTGCCTTACCTGCCTTTTGTTTCTCTGCTTGTAATACGGGCATTAAAACTTCTTTACTATAGTGTGACATCACCTGAAAACGCCCGGCAATAATAGCCTTAACGGTTTCAATATCAACGCAAGCTTTATTAGGCACTATTTTAACTTTAGGCGGTAAACGCTTTACCTTAACTAACTTTAATAAACTAAATAACTTAATATATCCCCAGCCTATATCAAACTCCCACCATTTCACCGAAAATTTTGCAGAGGTGGCGAAGGTATGGTGATTATTGTGCAGCTCTTCCCCGCCAATCCAAAAAGCCCAGGGGAAAAGGTTGCGTGAAGCATCTTTACATTCAAAATTGCGATATCCCCAGTAGTGACCAACACCATTAATGATCCCTGCCGCATGAAGAGGTATCCAGGCCATTTGTAATGCCCAGATGGTGATTCCTGGAACGCCAAACAATACTAAATCGATCAGCAGCATTAACACTATGCCTTTACCACTATGCCGGGTGTAGATATTTCTTTCTACCCAATCATCGGGAGTCCCTTGGCCATAACGCTCTAAGGTTTCTTTATTTTTTGCTTCTGCTTGATAAAGTTCAGCACCTTCCAACAATACCTTTTTCAAGCCCTTTACTTGTGGACTATGAGGATCTTCGGCGGTTTCACATTTAGCATGGTGTTTACGGTGAATAGCCGCCCATTCTTTGGTTACCATACCCGTGGTTAACCATAGCCAAAAACGGAAAAAGTGACTTAATATGGGGTGCATTTCTAAACCGCGGTGCGCCTGATGCCGGTGTAAGTAAATCGTTACCCCTAGAATAGTAATATGGGTTAGTATTAAAGTAGCAACTACATAACCCCAAAATGATAAATTAAGTACCCCGTAAAGCATAAGTAACTCCGTCAATAATATTGTTTAAAGTTTAAGCTATTTGGCAGAATTTTACAAAACCACTTATTCATATGGCTTAAAATTACGCTTAATTTGCGACTAAAACAGCTGCTCCTCTTCCTCCAATTGCGGCTGAATTAGGTCGCCCGTTTGTTCCTCAACCGCCATCTGCGTAGGAACGTTATCCGCTACGAAATTCTCAAATATGGCATTAGCTTGTTCGGGTCTTGCTAACAAGCCGGTTTGCGGGTCGATCCGCACACTCACTATGCCTGGAGGTTGAGGTAATGGCTGCTCTGGTTTATATTGCAAGGCTATTTGCATATAATCAATCCACATGGGTAAGGCTGCTTCGGCACCATATTCGTAAGTGCTGCGCGGCTGATCAAAGCCAACCCAGGCAATCGCCGTAATATTAGGTGTAAAGCCAGCAAACCAGGCGTCTACTTTATCATTGGTAGTACCTGTTTTACCAGCGATATCTGAGCGATGTAAAACTCTAGCCTTGGTTGCCGTGCCTTGCTTAATGACGTCCTGTAAAGCCGTATTTATCAAATACGCAACTTGCGGACTAATTACCTGAGGTGCCATAGTTTGGCCTAAACCACTTTGATTAACGATATTTTCAATATCGCCGCAATGCGTACAAGCTATTGCAGGTTGCGCCTGGAATACGATCTGCTCTTTTTCATTCATCACTTGGCGGATAATATAAGGCGATACCTTATAACCACCATTAGCTAGAACACTGAAAGCCGTTGCCTGTTGTAATGGTGTCACACTCGCAGTACCTAAGGCTAAAGATAAACCTTGTGGTAATTGTTTAGTCTCAAAACCAAAATTTTTCAAATATTCTATGGCATTGGAAATTCCCATGGCTTCCAGCAAGCGGATAGAAACCAGGTTGCGTGATTTAATTAAACCCTCTTTCAAACGGGTTGGGCCATAAAATTGATGAGTATCATTCTGGGGACGCCACAGACCTTCCTGACTGGGATCGTGCATAACGATGGGAGCATCATTCAAGATGCTGGCTAAGTTAAAACCATTTGCCAGGGCCGCACTATAAATAAAGGGTTTAAATGAAGATCCGGGTTGGCGCTCGGCTTGCAATACCCTATTGAAATTGCTTTTTTGATAGGAGAATCCACCTACTAAGGCTTCAACAGCGCCATCTTGTGGATTGAGTGAAACTAAAGCTCCTTCGATTTCCGGTATCTGCGTTAAACGCCACCGGGTTTTACCCTCATCCACAAGCGCCATAACCCTTACCACATCGCCGGTTTTTACAATATCGGCCGCTTGCTTGGGCGCAGGCCCTGGGTATTTACTATTACGTTTTGGACGAGCCCAGCTAAGCCCCGACCAAGGAATTTGTTTTAGCTCGCCCTCTGCTAACAAAACCGTTATAGACTTATCGGCAACGGCTATTACCACCGCAGGTAACAAACCATTAATAGGATCTAAAGCTTCTAGCCTGGTTTGCCACTCTAATTGCAGTTCAGAGTGATAGCTACCCCAATTAGCCTCTGCTCCACGATAGCCATGGCGTTGATCATAGGCTAATAAAGCCTTACGCAAGGCCTGATTAGCCGCCGATTGTAAGCGACTATCAATAGTAGTATACACTTTATAACCTTCGGTATAAGCCGCTTCACCGAATTGTTCTAGCATGGCATTACGCACCATTTCTGCGGCATAAGGCGCTTTTAATTCTACTTCTAAGCCATGATATTTAGCGTCGTCTGGCGTAGCAATAGCGGTTTGATAGCTGGCTTTATCAATAAAGCCTAACTCTAACATGCGTTGTAATACATGGTTACGGCGCTTAGTCGCGGCTTTGATATTAGCCAAAGGATTGATGCTTGAAGGAGCCTTAGGAAGACCTGCCAACATGGCCATTTGAGGCAAAGTCAGTTGATCTAAATTTTCACCATAATATACCCAAGCGGCTGCCGCGATACCATAGGCGCGGTTACCAAAATATATTTTATTTAAATAAAGCTCTAAAATTTGTTCCTTAGTAAAGAGTTGATCGATTTTGATAGCCAACAGCATTTCTTTCAACTTGCGAGTAAAGGTTTTTTCGGGAGTTAAAAAGAAATTTCTAGCCACCTGCATGGTAATGGTACTACCGCCTTGCACTTTAGCGCCTGTCATTAACAGTTCCCTGCCAGCCCGGCCTAGCCCTATTAAATCAACTCCGGAATGCTCAAAAAAGCGGGAATCCTCGGTAGCTAAAATTGCATTAATAAGCTGCTTTGGCAGATTAGCAAACACAATGGGAGTACGGCGTTCGGCGCCAAACTGCGCCATTAATTTGCCATCGGCACTGTAAATCCGCATCGGTTGCTGTAATTGAACTTGATCTAGGACCTTAGCATTAGGAAGCTGGGATTCTAAATAAAGTAATAAGGCGCCTATGATAAAGATAGCCATTATCAATAGGCTAAGTATTGACCATAAACCGCTACGTAGAAAAATACCAAGACGTTTCATAAAGTTGTTTTTAATAGTGTACATCGCTATAAACTTTAGCTTGGCGTAATACTAGCGCAACCTAGCGCAAATCAACAGAAAAATTTTATATTTATTAAGCCGCTATATCTATAAATAATGCTTGCGGCTCTTTATTAAAATAGCTTTCCAAACCAATTCTTACCGTTACGCAGCTTGTTTTTGGATACCTAATCCGGGTTATCGGTGGGATTAAGTATCTAACCCAATGCTTTCAGGTTAAAAGACTTAAGTCTTGTCACTCAAGTTACCCATCGTCCTTTTTTAAACCGTGGACGCTGGAGACCCACTTGAGTGCCGCCCACTTTTGCAATACCTGAAAACATTGGGTCAGGTACTTATCTTCATTGGGTAAACCCTTTTGCATTATGTATCTAGTTCATTACATAAAACCTATTTTTTATTAATATTAGTTAATTTCCAACAAATTCTATTTATCATTAAGCCTATAACATGTAATATTCTCTTTTTTTACAGTGTGTTTAGGATATTTAACCAATAGGAAATGTTGCGGTGTTTAATTTATTTCGAACAGCAACGCCGATACTGTTAGGAATTGACATTAGTCCAGCTTCGGTAAAATTACTGGAACTTCATAAAACTAATAACAGCTATAGGGTAGAAAGCTTTGGGGCGGCACCATTGCCCGCGAATACTATTACGGAGAAAGTGGTTAAAGATCCCCATACCCTTGCCCGTACGGTTCAACATCTGGTTGAAAAGATGCAACCAACGGCTAAAAATGCGGCCATAGCGATCCCCGATTCTATGGTAATTACCAAGGTTATTCAGCTAGATGCCTCACTGCATGAGGCCGATATTGAAAACCAAATAGCCATTGAAGCAGAAAAATACATTCCCTATCCACTGCAAGAAATCAATCTGGATTTTTCGGTATTAGGTCCATCGAGCAAAGATAAACAACAAATGGATGTTTTGCTGGCTGCCGCGCGTACGGAAAATATCATGGCTACGGTTGAGGCGCTGACCGAAGCGGGTTTAAATGTCAAGGTGGTAGACGTTCAGGCCTATACCATCGAGCGCGCCAGTCATTTATTAAAACCTCAATTACCGGATTATGGTCAAAATAAAATAGTAGCCATTGTTGATTTGGGCGCAAATACCACTCATTTAACCATTCTAGATAATTTTAAAACCGTTTACTCGCGAGAAGAACCCTTTGGCGGGCAACAGCTAACCGAAACTATTCAACAACGTTATGGTTTAACTGCTAGTGAAGCAGGCCTTGCTAAAAAACAAGGTGGTTTGCCGGATGATTATCAAACGGCTGTTTTACATCCTTTTAGGGAAACCATTGTTTTACAATTGCGCCGTGCCTTACAATTCTTTTTTTCCGCCAGTCAATATAATGAGGTACATGCTATTGTATTGGCAGGTGGCTCAGCAAAAGTGATGGGCCTTGCCAAATTAATAGAAGAACAGTTAGGTATTCCAACCACAATTGCCAATCCACTAGCAGGGATGTCATTATCCGCTAAGGTTGATAGCACCAGCGTGCTATCTGAATCCTGCTCGCTGCTCACCTGTTGCGGCCTAGCCATGCGGAGTTTTAATCATGGCTGATATCAATTTATTACCTTGGCGCGAACAATTACGAGAAGAACATAAACGTCAATTTATTTGGGCTATGTTAATTAGCACGGTCTTTGGCCTGCTAGCGGTTTTCTTAATTCATCTTATTATTGGTAGCACGATAACTAACCAACAAACTAAAAATGACTTTTTACAGGCGCAAGTTGATATTTTGGATCGGCAAATTAAGGAAATTCGCAATCTGCAGGATGAAAAGCAAAGATTATTAGCCAGGATGGCCATTATTCAAGAATTACAAAGCGATAGAACCTTTGTGGTGCGTTTATTTGATGAAATGACCGAACTCATTACCAATGGTATTTATCTAGAAAGTATCAAGCGGGAAGGCGATCTTATTACCTTAACCGGTAAGACCGAATCTAACTCGCAAATTTCCCAATTTATGCGTAATATTTCCGGCTCGGCATGGTTGACAAGGCCCATGCTCAGTGAAATAAAAACTATCAATGATGATCAACAATATAAAAGTGACTTTAAATTGCAAGTTAACCAAAAATCTTCGGCCGCTCAGCTCGCTAATACGGAGAATAAAAAGTGAGATTTGATATTAATGATTTGACGCTTGAGAATCTCGATAGATGGCCGTTCATCGTTAAAATTATGGTGATTGGTATTATTTTTGTATTAATTATTGCTTTTGGCTATATTTTCGACAATAAACAACAGCTTAGCGTTCTGGAAAAGGCTAAACAACAAGAATTAGAATTAAAACAAACTTTTATCCTTAAGCAACAGTTGGCCGCTAACTATTCGGCTTACAAAATACAGCTTGAACAAATAAAGCAATCCTTTGGTACCATGTTAAGGCAATTACCTAGTACCACGGAGGTACCCGGTTTACTAGAAGACATTTCTCAAGCGGGTGTCGCCAGCGGTTTAACCTTTAAATTATTCAAACCACAACCCGAAATTAAACATGAATTTTATACCGAGCTGCCCATTCAAATTCAAATTTTGGGTCGTTATCATCAATTGGCCGAATTTGTGAGTAAAGTCGTAAATCTTGATCGCATCGTGACGCTACATGATTTCAATATTACCAGAGAAGTTTCTCCAGAGAATAAAACCATTACTAATAATAATCTAATCATGGAAATAACGGCAAAAACCTATCGTTATACTGAAGATAGGGAGCATTCATGAATTGCTATCGGCTAAAAATTTTTGGTGTAACTCTGCTCAATTGCTTAGTTTTGTTACTCTGTGGCTGTGATAAAGAAAAACAAAATCATGGGCTAGAACAATTTGTTGAGGATATTAAAAAAACCCCTGCCCAAGCTATTGAGCCCTTGCCAGCCCTGCAAAACATCGATAAATTTAGTTACTCGGCGAGAGATAAACGCGATCCCTTTATCAAGGTGATAGAACGTAATTACAATGGTATACGGCCCGATATGAGCCGCCCTAAGGAAATCCTGGAAAACTATTCACTTGACTCATTAAAAATGGTGGGCATTTTAACGGAGCAGAATAAAACCTGGGGAATTATTATGGCCCCCGATAACTCTGTTTACAGAGTTAGTTTAGGTAATTATATTGGGCAAAATTTTGGCCGAGTTACGAGTATTATGCCCTCTGAAATCAAGATTTTAGAAACCATCCCGCAGGGAGAAGATTGGATACAACGAGAAACCTCGTTAGTACTTAAATAAAAGTCTTTTGGAAGTCGCATAGTTTTCAAAAGTTAGGATCAGGAGATTTGCCTTGCAAAATATAAGTTTTTCTCAGGCTTTAAAATACCTTACCGTAAAAACAGGTATTTTTATCGTTATGCTTTTTTGTCTACCGGCTTTTGCAGAGCAACCCTCTATTGAATTAAAAGCGGCTACGATCAACAAGCTAAATGCAGAAAAATTGCAAATAGAACTGCAGCTTTCCGGTCCCCTACCGACCGCTCCAACCCATTTTGTCACGGCTAATCCCGCTCGCCTCGTGGTTGATTTGCCTAATGTTGAAAATAAACTAACTAAGCAACTGGAATATATAGGCAAGGATGGGATTGATAACATTCAAGTTATAACGGCTGATAACCGTACGCGAGTGGTAATCGATTTACAACAGGTATTACCTTATCAAATTGAGCAAGCGAACGATGCTATTTTTATAAACTTTAGCTTAATTAAACCAGTAGCTAGTACGAATGCAACTAACCAAATTAAGCAAATTAATTTCAAGCGCTTAAATGGCGATGTTGCAGAGCTTAGCCTTGAGTTAACCAACTCAAACGGTGTGATAGAGTTGCATCAACAGGGTAATCGGTTGCTTATACAGTTTAACGATACCAACGTGCCTGAAAAACTGCAAAACATTCTCGATGTGGCAAGCTATGGCACTCCGGTAAGCGATATTAAGGTAAGTCAAACCGGCCAGCAGGCAGAATTATTGATGAATATCAAGGACGAGTATTCGTATAACGCCTACCAAATTGACAAAAGCTATATTATTAAAGTTCAACCCCAAACTCCCGCTGCTTTGATGGCTAAAGCCAATGCTGTTAAATCTTATCAAGGAAAACGTATTTCCCTTAACTTTCAGGACATTAAGGTTAGGGCCGTACTACAGCTCTTGGCTGAGTTTACCGGGATTAACATAGTCGCAAGTGATGCGGTGCAAGGCAGCATGACACTACAATTAAATAATATTCCTTGGGATCAGGCCCTGGACATTATTTTACAAACCCGCGGCTTAGATAAAAGGCATGTAGGGAATGTAATCTTAATTGCACCCGCGGAGGAATTCGCTAATCGTGAACGTAAAGAGCTAGAAGCAAAACAAGATCTGACTGCTTTAGAGCAACTGCGTTCGGAGCTGATTCAAATCAATTATGCCAAAGCACAGGATATCGCTACTCTACTTAAAGATAAGGGTAATTCATTATTATCGCTGCGTGGCAATGTGAGTGTGGATAATCGCACCAACACCGTTTGGGTGCAAGATGTGCCCTCTCGCTTAACCGAAATTCGCCGACTTATTACCCAGTTGGACATACCCATCAAACAGGTTTTAATTGAGGCTCGTATCGTCAATATTGATAAGGGGTTTGTACAAAATTTAGGCGTGCGCTTTGGGGTCAGCAATCCTAATCATGTCTCAGGCACTTTAGAGGGTGCCGATAGTCTAGCGAAGGGCAATACACCTGCGGCAACTGATTTGAATAGCCGCTTAAACGTCGATTTACGTGCGCCCAGCATTGGAGATGCTAAGCCAGCTAGCATTGGTTTAGCCTTAGCTAAGCTTGGCAAAAATACTTTACTTGACCTAGAATTATCCGCATTAGAAAATGAGGGAACGGCTGAGATTATTTCTAATCCAAGAATAATTACCGCTAATCAGATGGAAGCCAAAATTGAAGCGGGTGAAGAAATTCCTTATCAGGAATCGACTTCAAGTGGTGCAACGAGTACAGCTTTTAAGAAAGCTGTGCTAAGCTTAAATGTAACCCCGCAAATTACACCCGATGGCCGAATTATGCTTAACTTAAAGGTCAATCAGGATAAACGAGGTACGCAAAATGTAGCAGGTATTCCGCCAATTGACACTCGGAATGTGCAAACTCAAGTGTTAGTTGATAATGGTCAAACGGTGGTACTAGGTGGTATTTATGAGCAGGAAAAAAATAATCAAATTACAAGAGTCCCCTTTTTAGGTAAACTACCGGTAGTAGGTGTATTATTTAGGCAAAAACAAGTAATCGATAAGAGAACCGAATTATTGATTTTTGTAACGCCTAAAATTATTAAACAATCTGAAGCAAATTTATAACAACTAATGATTAAATTACCTAATATTTTTTTAATAGGCCCAATGGGCGTAGGCAAATCAACTATTGGCCGACGCCTAGCGGATGAATTAAAACGCGACTTTTATGACTCCGATCATGAAATTGAAGTACGCTGTGGCGTTGACATCAATTGGATTTTTGATTTAGAGGGTGAAGAAGGCTTTCGCCAACGTGAACAGCAAATCATTGCCGATCTTGTGAATTTAAATGATATTGTGCTTGCCACCGGTGGAGGAGCTGCCATGACTCCTGCTAACCGAGATATTTTAAGTGCTAAAGGAGTCGTCATATACCTGTATGCCTCTATAGAGCAACAACTGGCGCGCCTATCCAATGATACCAAACGGCCCGTACTACAAAGAGCCGCCGATTTACCTACGGCAGTGCGCGGACTTCATGAAGAGCGCGATCCACAATATCGCTCTATAGCCGATTGGACCTTTAATACCGATGGCCGCAGCATTAAGCTAGTAGTCGATGAGATCATTGACACGGTGGTATATAAACATAGCTCAACGCAGAATTAATGGCTTGTAAAAAGAAACAGATTGTTTCTTTAACAGCCTTCTGGCTTAGCTACAGTGGCTCTCTTTAGCAATTTGCTGTAGCGTGTCTCCAGGTTGGGCTAGAAAACTTGCACAAGCCTGGTAGGATATAAGTATCTAAGCCAAATTCTTCTGGTTAAAGGACTGGAGCCTGTCACTCAAGTCACCCCATCGTCCTTGCTCAAGCTGCGGGCGTTGTGGGCCTCACTTGAGTGCCACCCACTTTTGCAATACCTGAAAACTTTGTTGAGATACTTACCTCATAGACCAACCAGTTTTCAGCTAACCAGAACTTGTTGCCTGGTTAATAACACTCGTTAAGAGCCTAGATAAAATAAAGCCATATGTTAGAACAAATTAAGGTTGTCACCGGTAACACTCATTATCCTGTTTATATTGGCTCTGATTTGTTTAGCCAAGCATCCCTCATCACTCAGCATATTTTTACCGAACAGGTTATGGTTGTAACTAACGATACCGTTGCCCCCCTTTATTTAGCCAAACTACAAACCCAGTTACAAGCTTATCAATGTGACACCCTAATCTTGCCCGATGGTGAGGCCTACAAAACCTTAGCTACCTTAGAGCGTATTGTGACTCATCTTATAGAACGTCAACATCACCGGGATACCACCTTAATTGCCTTGGGTGGTGGTGTAATCGGCGATTTAACCGGTTTTGCCGCGGCTTGTTATATGAGAGGCGTTGCTTATCTACAGATTCCCACTTCTCTCTTAGCCCAAGTTGATGCTGCTATCGGTGGAAAAACCGCGGTCAATCACCCACAAGCTAAAAATCTAATCGGTGCCTTCTATCAGCCTAGAGCCGTCTTTATGGATATCACTACCTTAAATAGCTTACCCGAACGTGAATTTAAGGCCGGACTTGCCGAGGTTATAAAATACGGACTTATCGCAGACGCCACTTTTTTTAATTGGTTTGAAACTCATATTGATAATATTTTAGCGCGAGAATCTTTTACCCTAACTTATCTTATTAAAAGAAGCTGCCAAATCAAGGCCGATTTTGTGGCCCAAGATGAACAGGACAAGGGCTTAAGAATGTTGTTAAATTTAGGCCACACCTTTGCCCATGCGCTTGAAACAGGTGTAGGGTATGGCAACTACTTACATGGAGAAGCCGTAGCCATTGGCTTGTGTTTAGCGGCCGAGATATCGGAGTCCTTAAGCAATTTTCCGGCTAGCGACACCTTACGTCTCAAGCGATTATTAGCAAAAATAGGTTTACCTCTTACTCTGCCCGAGACGCTATCTATAAAACAGTTGCTAAGCTTAATGACACATGATAAAAAGGCTAAGCTAAATCGTTTAACCTTGATTTTACTGAAAAAGGTTGGTTTAGCTTATTGTGAGCATACTGTTGATATTCAATGGCTTTATAATTATTTAAAACACAAATAGAAAACCCGTATGGAAATTGGAGGGATATAACATGGTAGAACAAAATGTGTGGCGGAATTACCAAACCAAATTACTAGGCGGCGGTTTACTGCTAATCGCAATTATCATTATTGCAGCGTTACTCAGTCACTATAACCATGCCCCTATTGAAAAAAAAGAAGTTGAGCTAACTATTGAGCCTCAAGCCAACCAAATCGCACCACCTTCTGACCTCGTTAATAATCAATCTCCACCTTTGACCACCATTGAAGTGGCTAGAGTCGATTTAAGACCCAATGCCGCTAAACCTACGGTAACTCAGTCTGTCGCTCCTGCGCCTGTACAGCAGATGGCGGAACCTACTGCTATTTCGGCTTCCACACCCGAACAATCTGCACAAGTCAAATCATTGGAAGAAAACAATGATCTGCCTACCGCCCAAGCAACGATAACAAAACCCGCGGTTGACTTAAACAAACCCATGGTTACCAAACCAACGGCCACTCAGTTAGCTCATCCCAAGGCCGCTCCGGTAAAAATAACGGCCAGCAGTAAAACTGCAACAACCAGCAAGGCTAAGCCAACGGCAAAAAATTCATCCTATACCGATGCAGAAAAACGTTTGCTAGCTACACCTAAAACTCATTATACCCTGCAATTAGTGGGTGCAAATTCCAGCAAAAATATCCAAACCTTTATTAAAATGTATGGATTACAGGATAAAGCCAGTTATTATCAAACCTATAACAACGGCAAACCTTGGTATGTCATTGTGTACGGTGATTATAAAACCAAAGCCGAAGCTCAAGCGGCACTTAAAAAACTGCCGGCGGCAGTTCAGGCCCAACATCCTTGGCCTCGTGATTATGCGACCGTACACACCGCCATTCAAAAAAATTAAGCTAGTAGCTACCTCGGCTTAGATAAGACGGTTTGCATACTTTAAACAAACCGTCTTTTCAGCCATACGCCCGCATAGGGCCCCAAATTAATCCCTGTTTGATTAAGTGTTACCTCATTGACCCGCGCAAACTGTTTCGCATTCAGCAAATCGCAGCCAATGTCTTGTGGCTGTTCGCTTAAATTAATATAAATAACTAATTCCTCATGACTATTTTTATAGCAAGCGGCAAATACCACGGGGGAAGACTCCAACCGCTTCGGCCAGATATTGAGATAATAACGCAAAACCTTGCGTTGTCTGATGATCATAGCCAGCTCTTGGAAAATTGACTTACTCGCTGGAGACTCATAGTGATTTGATAACAGCTTACCTCTATTGATATTTCGACTATCTGCTTTATCTTGTTCAGGTAAATCAGCTAGCTCTATATTGGGGCAAGCAATCTCATCCCCATAAGGAATGACAATCCCACCTGGCAAGGAGGCCAATAAAAAATAGGCCATTAAAAATTTAGGCCGATTGCCGCCTAACAATGAAAAGGTGCGGCCAGAAATGCCGCACCCTTCACGAAAATCCTTACCAAATTTACCCACTACCTCTCGCATGGTTAACAATAAGTCATCCGATAGATAAGCCAGGCTTAGTTCATCGTGATTACGCATAAAATTTAACCATTCGGCATGATCGGGCACTGCCACTAATTTATCTAGTTTTTGCCAAATATAGTGAGCATCGGCTTTAATCAAGCTAACCCAAATACCGGTACAAAGATGAAAATTATACGAAAGATTCGCCTGCACAATTTCAGACGAGCCAAAATATTCAATGACCTTATCCAACTGCTCATAAGACTCTATAATAAATACCGAATGGGGATCTATTTTATCGGTAATACATTTTAAGGCAGCCGTAATGGCATGAGCTATTTTATTACTGGTATCGGTTAACTTATAGGCTTCTTTGCCGATAAAGGGAATGGCATCTAGCCTAAAATTAAAGCCTAATTTTACCCAATAAACCAGAATTTTAGCGACTTCAAGGAAAACATTGGGGTTTAACCAATTTAAATCCAATTGCGTTGGATAATAGGTGTGATAGTACCAATAACCATCTTGCCCTTGCCGCCAATGAGGAATAGCGCCTGCATGTTCAGGGAAAGCGATATTGACAATTTTCGGTTGACCTTCAACGATATACTCCGCCCAAATAGCACTATTTTGATAAAATTTACGAATAAATTGTGGCTTTTGTAGGGTATGAATAAAATAATTTCGATAATGTTCATCCCCTTGCTGAGCCTTTTGAAACCAAAAATGTTGATCGGAAACATGATTAAATACGAAATCCATAAATAAGCGCATATCCAAACGATGCGCCTCTTGCACGAGTTGTTTTAAATCCTCTAGCGAACCCAAATCTTCACGGATGGTATAATAATCGCTAATATCAAACCCCTTATCTACGCCCGGTGAGGCCAAAAAGGGTAAAATATGCACGGCATTACAGCCCAAATTTTTTATACGCTTTAAATGCTGGGTTAAATTTTGCAAGGGAGAAAGAGAGGGATCATAAATGACCCCATCGGGATAGACGCAATAAAGTTCAACAGATTTATACCAGTAATCCGTTGTGGCCTTGCACTGACTTTGAACGGTGCCATGCAAAAGCTTATCGAGCTGACGCTCTAACAGCTTAGCCTCTTTACCATAGACAAACTCTAAATACTTTAAAAGTTTAGCCATCGGTGATCAGATAAAAGCAATAAGATCCATTATAGCAAATCTTAGCTGCCTTGCGGATAAAAATTGGTGGAACCCACCAGGCAATCTAAAAATTATGACAATCAACACCAAAGGCGTGATTGTCATAATTAAGCAGCTTTAAAATATATGGCTAAACAGCCAATAAAGTACCAATAAACTCACCGGAACCCCAAGTAGCCATGCAATAAAATATTTCATAGTATTCCCCTGCTTAAGCTGAATAAAATTATTGGTAGTAGTGAATAAACGACTCGATACTTAACGTTGCGACTAACAGAAACTGTTTTACCTTAATAACACATTTTTATTATACATGAAGTAGCTTTAGATGGGGACCTTTGCTGTTATGGGTTTGCTAATGCTTTAGCTAAACCTCTGTATCCCTTAGCCTCCAACTTCAAAATATTACGTATTTGAGATTGGAGGCTGCTGGAAACGATTAATGCCATTTATCCAAATAAATGGTATAAGACTATGACTACTCAGTTTTATTGATACGTTTTTGATATAAAACCTCAATCAGCTTTTGTATATTGGCTTTCGCCGCGCCTTCCGTTGCTTTCTTTAAGCGTTCCATTCCCAGAAAAGCCTCGCCAAGCTTGGCGGTATAAGAGGCTAATATAGCGTCCTTGTACACAATTTTATTTTGTTTTACATCCCGCAAAGTGTAATCAACTTGACAGCTGGCTGTCATATCAAAACCAACCAGCGGCTGATCAAGTCTCATCAAATTCGCCTCGAGAACATACCTGGGTTTAGTAGAGTGATTATATAAGTTGGCTTGTTGTAGCGATTTAACCAATGCCTGCTTAAAATTTTCATTGTTAATCTGAGAGGTCCAAAGCGGGTTGGTTTCATGCCCACCCGAAACCTGGTTAACCGCAATGCCATTGAGCAAAGTTTTATCACTAGGCTGTTTACTGCCTTGATGATGATAGGCCATTTTCTCAACCGAAGCATTGGTGGCACAACCCGTTAAACCGATAAAACTAAAGATAAAAAATAAACATAAGCCGATTCTTAACATAAAACCCATTTCCTATACGATAATTAACATCATTGAAATTTAAAATTTCAATTCACCCTTTAAAACTTATTTTTATAACTTTTTAACTAAAAAATTATTATTGTTTTTCATTAAATAAACTTTTTAATAATTCATTTTGCGCTTTCTCAGTAACCTCTTTTAAAGCTTTAGCAAAATTGAGATAGTTTGGCGGCTGATCCCATTCACCTGCAACAGATTCCATCACCTTAGCCTGGTATCGCCATAATATAGTGCGAGTTTGAGGCTCTATTAATTCACCCGATAGAGAGCAGTAAGCTAGTGCAGGGCCTAGTGGAATAAAACCGTAATAATAACGCAATGCCCCTATAGCCTTAAGCTTAATTACTAATACTTTATTACTAGCGGTTTCTTGGGCTAACGCAGCGTAATTGGTTAGCTCGTTGGGAATTTGGGCTTTATACAATTTCACCGCTACTTTTCTTTGACTTAACTGCTGACCGAGGTTCTGTGGAAATTTTTCATACCAACTTAAATCACTCTTAGCCAAATAAGCAATAAAATCATGGTTAACCGAGCTACTGATAGCATAATCTAATAGTCCTTGATTTCCACTTGCATAGAGCGAGGGTTTGGGAGGTTTGACAGAGACTATAGCCACTTTATGCTGTGACTGGCTCCAAAAATCAGCAGGCAATCGGACATTAGCGGGTATCGTACAGCCAGTTAATCCGAAAATACAAAAAATAAAGCTTAGATACCAATATATTCGCAAGCTCAAAAAATTTTCCAATTTGATAACATAATATTAAAAAGATAATATTATCAAAAAGGGATAAAGGCAAGTATTTCTTGGTTTATTTTGTCATCGAACCCGCTATCGGGTTAATAATAAGTAGGAAATAGATGTAAAATCTAGTCACACTTAGCTAAGAAGGATCGGGCCTGCTAATGCTTTATAATAGATGGTCATAAAAAAGCACTTGCCATAGCGCGAATTGCCTTGTTTACTATGGCATCGGCTATCTTGAAGGCGTTCGGCTTGAAATGTCACTAACGAGTTAGCTTAACCGGGATAATTTTTATCTATCTGGTAAAGATCAAAGGGTTTATTTTTATAAATTATTTGTTTCTGAAAAATCATGCCAATCTTTATCAGTACCCGCTTGGAAGCTTGATTATTAGGGTTTGTCATGGCCAATACACGTTCAAACGATAAGTTGTTAAAGCCATAGTTTAAGCAATGTTTAGCCGCTTCTGTCGCAAATCCTTGTCCCCACACCAAGCGGGTAAAATGATAACCTAAATCAATACCTAAATTATCCTCTAAGGTCATAAATCCAGCAAAACCAATAATTTGTTGGGTTAGCTTTAATTGGCAAGCCCAAAGACTAAAGCCATGTTTTTTTTGGTGTTCAATCAGTTCATTTAATAATCGCTGAGCTTGAGGGAGAGTAAGAGGTTTATTATGGTAAAATTTTAAGGTATCAGGATGTTGATAAAGCGCATAAAGACTTTCTAAGTCATCTTCCGTCCACGTTTGCAGCAGCAGTCTAGGAGTTTCTAAAATAATTGTCTTTTCTTTCATATTACTTAAGCACTCGAAAAAGCTCGCTTTAGCGAACTAATCGTAAACGCTGGAAAGTACAGCCAAAACGCCTTATCTTCAGTTTACTATACTCTAAATCCAATTTATTATCGGGTTACTCATATAAGCCAATTCGCGGCTCGTGAGTCTTGATACAATCCAAGATACTCTCTTGAATATCCATATAATACTTAGATTTCATCTTCATTCAGTTCATAATGCAATATTTCAGATTCCAATTTGCTTAATTGAATTATCCCTCTTCCAAATAACCCTTTACTCAGGGCCACTACCTCTAAGAGCTTATAAGCCCCTCCAAGTCATCACTCGATTTTGTATCAAACGGCGTGCCTTAGTTAACATCTAAGCAAACTACTTCGCATTACGCTTTGCTTCATACAAGTTATGCTTGCTCATCATTTCTTTAAAGTATTTTCTAAATGAGAAACACCAATTATTCGGATTTTTGTTTTAATTTAAAAGAGTCAATAAAACGAGCTACAATTTGTTTATTAGAGTGGTTAGGTTTTAAGGCAAAACCATACACCTCAATAACAACTTTATCCTGCATAATAAATTTAATTCTTCCCGAGACTGGAGTACCTTCAAATTCAGCACTAAGAACCATTTCTCTTTCTAACGGAGAAATGGAAGATATGACTTTATCAGATATAATCTTTATATCTTTTAACGGAATCTCATCACCTATTAAAATGTTTAATAGCTCTAAGGCTGGCATATCCATGAGATCGTTAGGCTGTGAATAGCTTAAGAATTGTAAGAATTGCTGCTCAGATAATTTACTTAAATCAATATAATCAGTAAATAGGGCATAATTATTTCCTGCTAATTGAAGCCGATTTCCTGGGGTTGGCTCCTGTTTAGTTAAACTTTTGGGGGTAAGAGGAAATTCTATTGAATAATAATGATTATCGTAACGCTTCCAAGCTATATTTTTTAAAATTAACTCATAAACTCCTAAATAATTACTCAAAATAAGTAAAGGAATAATAAACAACATTATATAATGTCGTAAGTGAGCTTCAGGGGGTACCTGACCAAAACGGTTTTCTGCCTTATCTCCTGGTATACAAAGAAAGATCAACCATATTATGATTCCAATAAATGGTATAGCACATATAAGCAGCCACCAACCGCTAAAATTAAAATCATTCAATCGCCTGATTTTTAAAAACAGCATATTGACAGCGCTGCTGATGAAAATCATAACAGCCATAAATCGTATTAGGTAATGCGAATCAAGTGCTGTAGTCGCACAGGCTCCACTTACAAATATTAGCGCTGTCCAAAATGAAGTTAATCCTAAATATCTTATTCGGCCAATCCTTGTTTTCAATTCAAAAAAATCAATACCAAAAATTTGAGTTTCTCGAAGTTGTAAATTAGTATTATTCATGGTTATTCCTATATTATATATAGCTATTATATATAGCATTTCACTGGGCTTTCTACGGTTAATATTTATAACAAAAAATGATTGATATTCTTGCTTAAAATCTTTTGCAATTACTACTGGGAAATAACTAGCATCTGGTACCAGCACTCGACAGTATTGCATGACTCTCCTTATTATTCACATCTCGTACTATGCTTCGTAAACTCAGACCAACCTACACGCTGGTTTTTACAGGAGCCTAATACAAATTAACCCAATGGATTTCGAGTTTGTTCTAGTTATTTTAGATTAAATCTATTTCATTTATGCCATCTAGACTCAATTCACTAAGAGGTATATCAAATATTTCAGCCTGCTGCTGCATTAATGTAATAATCCTATGAAATCCTGATAAATAACCAGTAGCAAATTGCTCATGCTTAGTACCTATTGAAAGCTCCTTATTTATTTTTGCTTCTTTAGCATACTGACTGATTACTTCTCCTAAAGTAATAAGATACGATTTATAATCATCACAAACCATTTTTAGGTAACTCCTCTAAACGCTGCTTTATAATTTGTTGCGCTATATCAGAATATGCCTTATGTCTAGCGATATCCTGTTCTATTGGGGTTGCTTAGATAATGTTTCTCAGTTTGATACATGCTCTATTGGATCTTCAATATAAGACTCTTGTTTGGTTATTTGTTTAGCATGTGATTATAGCTTTTTCCAACCGTTGACTACCTAATTTAGAATATTGCTCTAAATACCTGCTGCGCTACGCTGCTAAAACTATCTCCTGGCGGCAGCAAGCCTTTGGCATTATAGCGCATAGCAGGCAACTGACAGTTATCGTGCCTAGGATAATTATCCTACGGTATGTGTACCTCGCTAGCCCGCCGCTTAGCTAGTCTTATCAAATCAGACCATAGCCGGTAATCATTGCCATCCCACGGACTATGGGTGATTTCATAAAGGGTAGATTAAGCTCCGCCGTGCTTAACCTAACCTCATTAATGGGTGGCCCAATCCTTAAATATTGTAAGAAGTTCTATTAGATTGTGCGGCCCCCCATTTCCTTTAAAATGTTTATCTCTTATAAAACAATCTATCCAGTCATCATCACTACGTTCAATTTCAATTTCATTCATAAATTTATTTTCTAATTCTGTCTCTCGTAAATTAATATCTATAGTCCAACCTGGATTATCCAGTGTTCCAATATGTATCCCGTAACTATGTTCCCATTCTCCATTACATTGGCTGGCATACCAGTTTTGTAACCATATTAGTAAATCATTACCTGTCATGGTATTAAACTCCTATGTAAGTTTTGTATTATGGTCTCTTGCTCATTTATAGCTATTTGGTTATTAAATAATCCTTGCTGCTCTGCTAAACGCTGAGCAGTTCTAACATCAGCCTTAGTAGCAGGTCTTATTACTTCTGTTTTATTAGAAGTGTTTATCTTTCCATTAGGACCAATATTAATTTTCCTTGATTGTACATGAGGCGTATCTGTATATGTTTTGGTAAGTTTATCGTAATGTGATTCTCCCTTTAAATCTATATGTCCCATCCTATCCGATGTTCTAAACTTCACACTATTTTTACCTATAGCATCACTGAGTTCATGCGCCATTTCTTCTACAGTTTTTGAACGAAATATCTGCTTTGCCTCGGGTGCAGCTGTTCTCCACACCCCACTAACTTTACTAATCAGCCATGCACTACCTTTGTATAAGTCTTTGGCTATCCGCAGAGGCCCAGCTTCTAGTATAAATGTTGCTTGCATACCGTAACCTAACGCCTCACCAAACCTAAAGTTTATTAAGTCCGGTAACGGTTGGTCTCTTAAGGCTAGCTGCTCAAGACTATAGGGGCTTGTGCCTAAGGCATGTTCTAATCCAAATATTTACTCTATTAGAATCTAGATGATCGCCTGCTAAACTTAGCTATCAATAAGTTGCATTAGTAATCCACTATCAATTTTATGTTCGCTTACAGGAATGAGATTAATTATCAAATTTGTTAATTTACTAAATATCAATTCATTAGATGAAATCTCCGAAGAAGCACCATAGCAAAAATTCAATTTACCACCCAGATTTAACTGACTATTTTTAGAAAGGGATTCAATCTTATCGAAAATCGCTTTACAATATTCCTCAGAAATAGATAAATATACAGGCTCTATTTTCTCAATTAGCGATTTCTTAAAACTATTTGCATTAAAATTAGTGCCACATAAAACACTTACTTCAAGATTATTTGTGGGCATTGGTATATAATTTGCGCCTAGTAATCCATATATATTTCTTCCGCCACGCGGGATTAAAAGTTCAATGATTACTGTTTTGTTATAAAAATCCTTATTTGAATGGCTAGAGTACTTAACAATCTGTGGCCTATTACTTAGTAATAAATCTTGATTAGGTTGAAACCATAATCTTATATTTCTTAAATAATCTAACTCAAATTCTAACATATTATCTCTCCTTAAGGATTTGGGGGTATTTTATGTAATATAGGCTGATAATTGCTCCAGAAATCAATCCATTTACTGTTAAAGGAGCCTGGCTCTATTGCGTTTACCGCACTAATAACATCTGGATGATAGACACTAAACGGTGAAACTTGATATTTATTTAATGCAAACTGATGAGCCTCAATGTAGCCCATTCCTTTTGACATTTTAGTTGCCTCTGTAACCTCATGAATATAAAAACTAGCATCTGCGCCAGTCACTGGCTTCCCACTCCTTAATGCTTCATTTAACCTTAATAACATCAGGTCATTCTCTTTTACTGGACCAAATTTAGATAAGTGTTGAGTTACGAGGTCTAAGCCTTTTTGTGATATACGAACAGTACTATTGGTAAGCTTACCTAACCCTTCTCCATCTGAGATACTAGTACTTAAATAGGCACCCATTTTTTCTATACTGCCAAACAACTGAGGTCTGGCCCATTTTATACCACCGGCTAAACCACCAGGTAATCCTAAATCAAGCCCTACCTCCAGCGCCATTGTGCCATTATGACCCAGACCAAACTCTTGCGAGGCCCGGCCAACCGCCGTGGTCTCAGTTTCACCTGTCCATAATCCTTTTAACCCCGTTCCTATATGGTCAAGCCCTCTCAATGCTGTCACGCCACCCATAGCAAGACCTACACCAGTTTCAGCTGTTAATATACCAACACCAACGCCAGCAACGGTTTGTAAAACCCCACCTATGACTTCAGCACCTGCAAATACCCGATTGCTAAAAGCTGCCCATTTATTCGACTGAGACTCGGCATCAGCCTGGGAATAGCCATATGTTTATCTGGCCAATTGAATCTATCTTCATTCAGCTTAGCCAACACATCAGCCAAAGTGAGAGGCCTTAGCAAACTCTCGTCATCGGGGCTTAAGGTGATAACACCCTGATCTATATCTGACAGGGCTTTGGTCTTTAGATACGCCTTGCTATACCACTGATTGAATAAGGTCAGTTGTTTAGCCTTACGGTTAAGCGCGTTGCGGCATGATAGGCATTTAATTGTTCAACAATCGGCGTTGCCAGCTTAATGACTATCGCCGTATCCAATGCCTGAGCGGCTATCAGCTCTATATTAGAATCGTGCCGCTGCACAATACTGTCGACCATGCCCCGCACCAAGGGCTGGCTCCGCGGTTGAACCAAGCTATTGGTGATATTCAACTCATAGTTGATTAGCTGGCCGCTTATCGTGGCTAATACTTCGCCAAAATCAAAGTGCGGACTTAATCCCAGCGCCATTGTGCATCGGTATTAACGGCGGTACGTTTAATGCCAACCCCGGTGTCGGGGGCTCATCTAACCTTAGTTAACATAAAAGTAACTCTCATGCTAAGAGTATAAGATAGCTAGGTACAGGACTAAGCTTACCGTCAAGCCCATACTAATGAATTCCATAGTAGTTAACTATTAACATAAGTAACCCACCGCAAATGAAAAAAAGTAGATAGCTAATTATTACTGCAAAACTCCATCTAATTTCTTTCTTACTAAACATTTCATAGGGATAATTCACTCGTTGTAACGCATAAGAGCGTGGGCCTACTTTAACTATATTAGGATCTTTTCCATATCGCTTAATTAGACATTTTGCCACAATGTAGAATGAAACCTCAGCACTACGGAACATATACTTACTAAAAGGCTTCATTGCATAATGAATCATATAATAACCTAATTTTTGACCTATTTTGCGCTCTATCTCCGGCACTATAATGTGATTAAATACCAAAGGAAAAAGTGTAATACTACTTATCATGCTTATGGTAGTTGTAAACAATACAATTAAATACGCAATTAGTGGTAACGTTGCTAATGCCGCCAATTTCATCTTTTCATCCTAATGTTCAAATCGCTTTTCCAATATCTCTTCAACATACTGCTCAACAATATATAATTGGTGACCCGCCTCTTTTCCTAATGCAGCCCCTGCCGATGTTGATGCTACAATTGTTGCTATAGCAAGGGGTGTAAGTGCGCCCATGGAAGCGCCTTCTTCAATTACGAAAAACCCACTACCAACGAAGGCGCCCAAGCCACCACCCACTACCCTACCCGTTTCCTCAAAGGCCGTTTGCAGTTTGGTACCCGATTCGGCTTGAAGTACATTAAGACTAGCCTGGCCTATCTCCGCTAGCAACATAAGCTTGCCAGCTCCCTTTATAAATTCCGCTCCCCCGGCATAAAATCCATATTTTGCCGCCAACGCCGTATACCTTTCACTCATCGCAATAGCCTTCCCTCTATCACCGATATTATCCATTACCCGTATAGCGCCTCTTTGAGCATAAATATTATAACGATTATACTTTTCAACTGTACCAAACCGCTCTATTCGCTTGCCAAAGTACTCTAAGGTTCCTATCGTTGTATTAGGGTCTTTAATTTCTGCAATAAAAGTATCCTTTAAACGCCCTCCTAAATCAGAAGGTTGTTTATTCAATTTAACTTCTTGACCAACTATAGCCATATGGTTGCAGGGCCAATCCACTTCCCCTGTAGCCATCTTCTTGATAACATCCTCTGGCTTAATGGGCTTAATTAAGCTCTTTTCAGTCTTAGGCTTAGCAAAGAAACCGGGGCCCTTGTTTCTTGCATAATGGGTTTGGGATACACCCTTAGCATCTTTGCTTTGTGCGGCTTGAGTTATCTCTTGATGAACCTCCGATTTTTGTCTAGCCCTATATTCATTGATTTCAATGCTGGCATAGGCACCTAAACCTGTGCCGGCCATTTGGACCAGGGCTCTTTCGGTGTTGAAGGGGACGCCTTGAATTACCGAGGCCACGCCCATGTTAATGCCTGCCGATAAGCCACTGCCCAACGCTTTCATATTATTAGATAAAGTGCGGGTTTTAAGGCTCACAACATCATTGATAACCCCGTTAACTGCCGCCGTTGCCATTTGCTTGAAATCTAATTCATCTTGTAAACCTGCCGCAACTTCTAGTAATTGGCCAGTAAGATTAAGCATAGCATGTTTTACCAGATGTTCGCCCACTTCTTCTAAAGCGAGTGTGGTTAAAGAACCAATCTTGTCGCCTACTCCTGCCGTTAAGGTGGTAACTAACAGGCTAGTTAAGGAGATATCTCGCTGTAAACCGGTGGATACGAAGATTATTTGACTGACTACATTGCTAATGGCGGCCGTTGCAATCATATTAAGCCCTAATCCAGCAGGACCTAACACAATGGTTAGCACTATAGGCACTAGTACTCTTAATGCTTGATGAAAAAAGTCATCATTATCGTCATCTTCTAGCGGCGGTGGAATAATTGATAAATCGGGATAGATGGAACCTATGATCGCAGCGCGTATTTTAGCATAGGGGGTTTCATCATCTACATTATTGGTATAATGCTCAACCAATGGAATACGAATTTTTTCACCCGGTTTTAACGGCGCATAGGCGTTGGCATAGCCATTGGCTCTTGCAACAGCACGGGCTAAACTCTTTTCTTTTCTTGCAATACCGGCAAGAGTATCTCCATCCTGCACTTCATAATAATGGGGTGGCTCGGGTTTTACTTTTTCCTTTTGCTTTCTTTCCTCTTCGGTCTCAAGCATAGACATGATAGTGGAAAATTTATCAGGCATAAATTCACAGGTTTCAGCCAAATCAATTTCAAGAGGTCTAAAAGCTGCTGCTGGAACATATTTTCCTTGGTTATTCATTATTATCTTGGCGGGAAAACCTACTAACACCGCTCCATGGTAATTACGATCAGCGCAGTGGGTAACATCATATAGAACATCCCATGCACCTGAAACGAATGACCTAGCATGTGGTGGTTTACTTAATGTTTCCCTAGGTTTGTGCTTAGTGGCTCCTAAATAGGCATCTGGCGTTACAAAATAATTTTCCGAACAAATATCTGGGGTGGGTTTAAAAGTAGTCCAATCATTACCATGCGTATCGAAGTTATTTTTCCATAAAATTCTGCCGTCTGGACTCGATTGACATAAAGACACCGTGGTATAAGGTGTATTGGGGTAGAACTCATAGGAGGGATGGTTCCATATCACTTCATTCATTGCGTTATTATTGACATCATACAATAACTCGGCATTATTAGAAGAATACAGTGGCTCTCTCAAGTCCGAGCGACGTTCAACACGTTGGCCTTTAATTATGCTAAGACTGGGTGCGCTATAGCCCACGTAAAGATTTTCTAGCGTATCGGTAATATCAAAATGTATATGGCGACCATTATAATGATGGTCATAGGCGGAATGCATTCTTTGAATTAAGGGTTGTCCCCATACATTGTAACTATCATTATAAGTTTCCATTTTTGGTTTAAAATACCGTAGCATCCAACCATTTTCATTACAAGCCATGCTTTGTTCGTACGGAATCCAAACCAGCGGTGGAGTCCCTCCACCAGGACCAACAATCCCTGGGTAGCTAGGCCATAATACTTTGGTAGTTCGTATCCAGCCTGTGGGATGATAATCTAACGTTAAGCGGCGGTTTTTTTCGTAGTATCTCGTATTTTGATTGAAAAAATCATTATCAGCGCCAATGAGATTTTCATCGGCGTCATACAGAGGGTACCAGGTATCATTAACAACTAACCCTGGCTTAAGGCATATTTCTTTGGCCTGTTCTAATGTCCTAAGGCCATGCTTATAGCTGCAAGCTATTTGCTGGGAATTGCTCTTTCCAGTGCAGGTATTATCAGCGGCACGAAACATGCTTATTACTCGGTTAGAACCGTCAAACTCATATCTTAGATCCTTCCAGGCTAAATCATGTTTACCACTGCCAAGCGTGCCAACTCCCCAAGTCATGCGCCTACGGTTATCTTCACTATCATAACAACGCAGACTATCTAATAGGAGACCTGAACCATGATTTTTAACCGTATAATAGGTGGGTCTATCTAAGGCATCATGAGTAGTCCAGGTCTCATACCACAGGCTTTTACCATCGCCTATATGCCAGGAAATATTTAAGCCTTCGGTATCGTGGCGGTAGTTATAATATAATCCCTGTGCCTTATCATGTAGGGTTTTTAACCTGCCTCCACTGTAAACATATTCCAAATTCTGCTCGACTATGGAACGGCGTTGTAAGGTATATAAGGGAACTTGTACGTCAAATGGTGAAAAAATAGGCTTCCATCCCCCTGCCGCCTTATGATAATCATTACTATAACCGCTGATTTGAATATTGCTGCCGTGCTTGGCAGCATCAGTGGTGGTTTGGGTACGCAACTGCATGTTCCAATCATAGCCATAATTAGTCTGCACGCCCGATAAATCCCAGGAATGCAGAGGCAGGCCAAAATAATTAAGTTCCTTGGAAATACTGGTGCCGTCGCAGAACTTTTCACCGCGCAATTGATGATTATGATCGCGGTAAATGGCCTTGTTGATCCCTGTGGGTTCAAATACCTGCTCAATATCATTAATGGCGCTATAATTATAATGCCTGGCAAACCCGGCCTCGTTGATAACCAGGCTGCGCTCATTATTTTCATTGTAACCTATCTGCAAGCGCTTCTTCATGGGGCTTATCGTTTCAACTAACAGGTTCATTTGATCATAGCGCTTATGCCAGATAGCCCCTTGCGCGTTTTTTTCCCGTATGACTCGGGTTAAGGCATCGATATCCTGCCTTAAACTCCTTGTACCATCGGGTTCTACCTGCTGCAGCATGTGGCCCGCTTCATTGAGAATATGGCCCGTCACATAGCCATTGCCATTGCGAGACGCAATCTTAAAACCTCGTTTATTAAATCCGGTTTGTTGACTTGGCCTGCGCTTTTCAACATTGCCATCCGTAAGCATGGTATCGACTAATGGTTTTAGGGTTAACACGCATTGGTTTTTATAATTGAACTCTTTATCCGTCACATCACCGCGGCTATTGGTATGTTGGGTGATATTGTTCCATACGTCCAATTGATAGGTATTCACCGGAGTATGCCAAGCATCGTCTTGATAATAAGCAGGGCTGGAGTGAGCGACTATCTGCTGGGTTAAATTACGGGTGGTCTCTACCCGTTCGAGTTTATCAGGTCCCCAGGTTAAGACCTCGGCCAGGTTCTCAGCTTGAGTACCTAGGTCAATCAAGGCCGAAGTAGCCGACAGAGTTTCCTTGCCGCTTAAGTTGGTTAGGCTTAAGGTAGGAATGCCTTTCTTGGCATTGGTTAACCAACAATGGCGCAAGCCATCGTAATGGCGGTAAATCAAATACTTATCGGGTGCATCACCTTCCCGAGCCACTTGATTAAAGGCGTTGTGATCATAATAAGTCGCGACTATAGTGGCTTTATCGCGTCTCACCTCCCAATAAATTCTATTATCGGCTAAGTCATAGTGATGCAGGTGTTGATCTAAACATTTAAAATAGTCTTTGCCGGACCAGCGAGTTAGTGCTTTCCAACTTCTGGCCGGCTTTTGCGTGCTAGTATAACTAAAGCCTTCTAATACACCCTTGGCATTTTGCAGCCAAATCGGCAAATCACGATTGTCATAGCAGTTAATGGTTTGCTGATCTTCGGCTACTCGTCCAAGCGGTTGCGGGAAAGCCTTTAGATTAACCTCGGCAGCACCATTGGCAAAGCGCTCGGTCATGACTTTTTTATGCCGAGTGCTATAAAAATAATAGCTTAAGGGAATAACCCAAATGGCCTTACCTTGCTCATTATAGGTTTTTTGTTTCTCCTTGGTTTCGGCGATTGTTCTATCTAAACTATCGTAAAATTCAAACGCACTGGCACCATTTTCATAAATAATTGACGAGCGTTTGCCGGTCGGGGTGTAAGTATAATAACGCGTTAAATGGGTGGGTTCCGAATCCTTAAATAGTGGACAACTCTTTTCATCAAAACTGAGTTGCTGATATCTCACCCCCACCCAGGTTTTGGCTATCTTCTCGCCGCGTAAGTTGCGTTTATAGACAATCTTGCGATCTTTTTCATGTTTGATAATGGCTTTTTGCAATTCTGCCAGAATAGTATTTTTGCTAAGCGTTAATGCTTGGGGTAGGGGAGTAGCGTATTCATTGCGCTCTATCACGTTCCCGTAGGTATCCAAATGATAGGTTTTAACCGCTCGTTCGGGATTTATTTCGGCTAAGACTTCCCCGCGTCTATTATAAAACTGAAAGGTTTTTGCCCGGGTACCTAGCTTGGGGTTCACCAACTCGTCTTTTATTATGCAATCGTTAAAACTATTATAAACATAGTCCGTTTCGGCAAAGCCTTTACCATATTCGGGCGGATCGCCAGGCAGATAATAAAATATCGGGCCTTGGCGGTGTTTTTCTATTTGCCCACCCTGGTTGCGGATAAATTCTTGAATGCGATCCTGAGCGCAGGGCTTCAATTCTGCGGTAATGACCGCCGCTGTCAATCCGGTTTGAACAAAAGGCGTAACATCTAAGGTTAAACGATTGGCATAGGCGATGGTTAAGATTTTTTCACCATGAATATTGTAATCATGCTGAATTACAGCGCCTCGCTCATTGACCTCATAGATCAGCCGATTTTCGCTATCATATACCTTAAATCGATAAGCACCATTTTCGCGTTTTTCCACTATGGGCTTATCTTTAGCGTTATAAATCGTGGTACTCGCTATTTGTACCTGTTTTTCGGGACGATGCAGCAAATCACCGGCATGTTCTGGATCATCAATCGCCACCTTATTCTGAGATAGGGAAGCAAGCTTCTGGTTCTTGGTATAATCAAAATGGCGAGAGCGTTCTTCGGAGGTGCCGGCACTTTCCGTAAGCTTGGTTTTTTGTCCGACCTTATCATAAGCATGCAGGGTTTCAATATTGCTCTCTTTAAGAGCCGTGTTAAGCTTGTCACTTTTAAGTTCGACGCCTAGCCAGGTTACTTTGGGCGTCTTTTCCTTAATTAAACGTTTGGCTCTGTCATATTCCTTACTCCACCAAGCGTCGGTTTTATTTTTGTAAGCAATAGGATTATCAAGCGCATCTAATTTAAATTCTTCGGTATAGCCTAACTCATCGGTTTTGACTATTAAGCGATTTGCCGCATCGAATTTATAAGTGGTAATCCTATCCTGCTGTTGGTTGGGATGTAAGGATAGGGCGAATTTAATAAATGCGTTATAAGACGTAGGCATACCTAAAGCCCGCTTAAATTGGCACTCTTGCACTAAATTGCCATTACCATCGTGTTCAAAATAAGTGATTTTACCTTCCGGATCGCAACTAAAGAGGGGCAAGCTTTGAGCATCAAAAGAATATAGCTTATGGCGATCCTGAGCAGGATCGGGTTTCAACTTAGCTAAAATTTGTTCGGGAGTAAGGCTGGCATAATTTGCGGGCACCGGCAGGCGGTTCGCATAAACGATGCTAGCGATAATTTGTCCATCGTTATTCCATTGTTGCTCGGTGACTACGCCTAAGGGGCTGATTTCAAACCGGACTTGGCCCTTGGCATCCACACTATAATAGGTATGCCTATCCAATAAAGTAGCTTGTTTAGCAAGTTGTGTGGCAACTTGTTGAGTGTTAAGCGTGGGAAGACTTGCAATTTTAACAGGGTTTTCATAGGCTATGCGTTCTATCCTATGCCCCGCTATATTATAGACGGTTTCAAGAACGGCACCCTTGCTATTAATGCAAAACCGCTCTTTATCGTTAGCATCATAAAAATAATAGCGCAACGTATCATCGGCATTGGGTGTTAAGCTAGCCTTAAATTCTGACAGGGAAATCGTATCCGCTATATTTGCAGGATCAATGCCTTGACTGTAGCGCCGTTTTAATGACACCTTGCCATTGGCTGTATAGTCCCATTCTTTTACGCCGCCATCAGGTTTAATTCTAAACCGTAGTTGACCTAAATTATCATAGATAAAACGTGTGCTATGACCATTGGCATCAAAGCTTAAGGTTACCTTGCCGGTATCATTTAGCCGTTGCTGCGTATAGATAGTTAGGCCTTGAGGATTCTTAGCGGTTTTAGGATCGATGATTTGGCCTATTTCTCTGCCAAAAGCATCGTGTAGGATCTGTTCTTCATACTGATTAGGCGTTACGCTATCGCCCTTAATCAATGAGACGGGCTGCTTTAAACCATTGTAGGCCGTTTTTGTAACCAGTTTGAGACCATCGGCGTCTTGTATCTTTTCTATAACAAGTCCGCGTCTATCATGCACTTGCGTGGTTCTTACCTTATTGGGGTCTATGGTTTCCACCACATTCCCTAAGGCGTCCGTTTTATAGTGAGTGGTTAGGCACTTACCCGAGGCATCCTCGGTTTTTAATACTAAATCTCCTCGTTGGTTATAGGCTTTTTTGATACAGTTGTTATTGGGCCGTACGGTGGCTAATTGCCAACCTAAAAAATTATATTGGTGGCTAGTTTTATGGCGCAACTTATCTTGATGCTGCAGAATTTGACCATCGGGTGCATGCTCAAACAACTCATAATTACCCAAACCATTCTCAATTTTAATGGTTTCATTAAAAACGTTTTGGGTGAGGGTGCTTTGTTTAATCGCAGGTTGTTCCGGCTCTGTAATAGATACCGTATGCTGGCGCTTGGCTTGGCAGTATTTATGTAAGATGTTATTGCCCACCGCATCAACTTCAAGACGCGGGCGGTGATGAGCATCATAGCTTACCGCCCTGGTTTGATTTGATGGATCGACGGTTTTAACCGTACGGCCTAATCTATCCTGTCTATAATAGGATTCGGCGCCATTTTCATCCTGCTTCCACGTCAATTTGCCATGACAGTTATCATAACGCTTCGCCCGCTTTAGAATTTTTTCGCCAGCTTCCCGCTGGATCAGCGTTTTTAAACCACGCGGATCGTATTGATAAGTAATTTTTAGACTAGCTTTTTTACTATGAATGGATTTAAGCTTTTGTTTACACTTATCGAAGGCGTTAAATAATCGTTCATTAACATAGCCCTCGGGATCACGGGTCAGAGTAATACGGCCTTTTTTATCCCGTACTAAAACGGTGATGGCATCTTTTTCATTATTCCGCAAGCTGGTAAATAGTTCAGCGACCTCTTTGCTCAACAATCCGCCAGTTAACCGATTTTTGGTTAAATCTATAGCTTGCTCGATACGGCGTATGGCTATTTGCTCGCCATAAGTATTTAATACATATTGCGTGATTGCGCCTATGGGATCTACGCTCGCCACCAAACGCCGCTCGCTATCGTAGAAATAATACGTGGTGCCTATGCCGTTACTTTTAGCGAGCAATAAACCCGTGGTATCGTCATAGTGATAACGGAAACTCTGCTCCTGCCATAGCCGTTCTTTTTTACCGGCTTTTTCCTGCGGAGTTAAGTTGGGATCCGCCTCAATTCTGGCTAAGTCTTGCGCCATGAAGGGAGTGGATTTTTCCGTCAACTGCTCCCAACCATTGTAACGACCCTGTTGATAGCGATGCTTATCGGGATCGGTACTGCTGGGTTGTAATAAATCTTCGGTTTCTTCGGCGATTATCCGACCCATGTCGTCATATTGAGTAGAGGTCTTTTTATGGGCCGAGGTATGCACTTCGATGTTGCGGCCTAGCGAGTCATAGCTAAAGGTGATGGTCTCATCTTCCGCATGAGCGGCAGGTGCTTTTGGCATTTGCTTAGCCGATAAAAACCAGCTAGGTTCAACTTTATTAACATAGCGAACCTGCTTGGCTAGCAATCTATCGGGGGTATAACTGTAATCCGTTACATAACCCTCTGCATCTACTTCCCGAATGGGTTTATTTAACTTATCGTAAAAATGATAGCCAATGCCATCCCTAACGGAGGCCTTTGGCTTTACTTTCAGCCATGTGGTTTGGGTTAAATCAACCGGCGCTTTAATCGCATAGTGAGTGGTGGTTTTGATACGCCCCGCGGCATCCCGTTCATAACCTTTACAATAACCTGCCGCATCTTGCTCGGCGATAACTAAGCCACTCTTATCATAAAAATAACGCTGGGCCCTATCTAGGTTTGGGTTAAAGGGTAATTCAATATTTTCGCCTGCCAACAAGGCTTGTAGTTGATCGGGCTTGATTTCACTCTCATAGTGAATGACCGCACTCTTTTTACCTAGCTCGTTATAGCGATATTCTTTCACTCCCCGCTCGGCATCTACCTCATAGCGCAAGCGCTCGTTGGCATCATAGAAGCTATAGTCGCACCGGTCTTCACCATTAGGTACGATAAGGCTTTGCAAGTTTTCCAGAGTAGGGTTTTTAACAAATTCGCTGATGGCGATTCGTTTGGCATAGTAAATTTTCTGCTCGCTATGATACACATCATCATAAACAAAGGCCTCCACAATACCCGTCTTACTCACTTGGAAAAGGGTGCGGCCTCTGGCATCTTGAAATATATGATAGGTCCTGCCATCTGGCAGGGTTTTCAGGCTTAAACGGCCGGAGTTATCTCGCTGTAGTTTGGTGGTTTTGCTTTTACCATTAACGATTTGTCGGCGTTCGGTAATAAGCCCTTGCTTGTCATAATACGTCTTGTCATGCCGGCCATTAGGTTGGATGGTTAGGTGTTCGGCCTGTTGATCGTTATAGAGATAACGTTTTTTATTTAAGGGATTTCTGCTAAGCAGCAAGCGTTGCAAATCATCAAAACTTTGAGTAGTTAGCGCATAACTATCATCTGCCTGCCGAATAGCTTGTTTTAATAAGCAGCCAAACCTATCCCAAGTAAAACATTCTTCCTGCATGTCGGCAGTTTTGATGCCAACGCCCTGCGAATCGACGGAGGTATAACGTTGTATACTCATCGCCTGCCCATACCGGTCGTAACGCGTGGTAATTAAACGATAGCTATCCTGCGGTTGTTGTTTTACCCAAATTGCCAATTCATTTAAGGAGGGTGTTGTCTCGGGCGCTAAAGCACTGATGTCAAAGGCAGCCTGTAAATAAACTTGTTCTCTGACTACAAAACCCGAAGCATTAATATGATATTCAGTAACCCCACCGGTGGGGCTTAATTCAAATCGGAGGTAGCGCCGTCCTGTTTTATCTTGATCATAAATATAACGGTTAACCGAGGGATAGTCTTGATTTCCCGTGGCCTTAGCGATAAGTTCCTCGGGATGTAAGGGATCATAATAAAAACGAGTCACCTCACCTAAAGGCTGAATAAGCTGCGTCACGAGACCCGTGGTTTTATCGTATTGCCAGGTGGTTTTGGTACCATCGGGATGGATAATGCTCTCAAGCTGGCCATTATCATGATAATGATAAGTCGTTTTGTTCCAATCCGCGCCCCGAGGTTGCCAGAACTCCCGCAACCGGCCTTGCTGATCGAGCTTAATTCGCCAACGATATACTCCATCCCGAATCTCTATGGTATCGGCGGCAATAGAGCTAAAAGTGGTAATGGCTTCTCCAGACTGCAAGGTTTTAAGTCGTTCTTGCTCATAGCCTAGCCGCAACTCGGTGCCATCACTCTGTGAGATGTGATTGAGCCGCTTACTTTTTGCATCATAACCGTAGCTTATTTGATAGCCGCCGGGTAATACCGTATTGAGTAACTGACCCTCGTTATCAAAAAGATTGGTTTGCAGCAGAATTTCTTTATCATTCGTAACCGCTACAATTGCTAAAGTTTGGCCTTGTTTACGCAGTTCATAACGCTCTTGTGAAGGCCCCGTAATACTTATCAACTCATGTTGTTCATTATAATTAAATAAAGTAGTACGGCCCTTTTCATCGCTACGGCTCACTAACAGCCCCCGCTCGTCATAACGTTCGGTTAGCTTGGATTGGGGATGATGCCACTCAAAACCCCGTTCCAATTTACGTAAAAAGGGAGTACCTTCCCCGCAAGCAGGGGCTAGATATAGCTTGCGTTCTTGGTCATAACGATAGCGGGTCTCATGGCCATCGGCTTCGGTTAAAACTAAATTGGCAGCATCGACGGCTAGAATTTGTTTAGCTTGAGAGAGCTGCCAGCGCTGGGTTTGACTGTTATAAACCTGACCTAAAGTGAGTTCGCCATTGGCCTCTTGTAATTTAAGCGTATGGCCCTTGACGACCACATTACCATTGGTCACGTTAGGATAAATCTCAAGGCCGGCCTGGCCTAACTTTCTCGAGGGTAAAATAACACCTGTTTGCTTCAAAGATGAATGAGAAACACCTAAACCTTGCCCTGCAACCACATTATATTGACCACGCCACATAGGTAACTCCCTTAACTTTTTTGGTAAACTATCGGCATTTTCTATCATAAAAAAGAACAATTAACAATATCTTTTTGATAATGAAAAATCACTTAGGGAAGGCGGGCAGGAAAATTTATAGTGAGTTTGCTAATCAATCTCGGCTTTGGATAAGCTTATTAGGGTTTAAGAATCAGGGAAAAAGGAAATCTAAGGTAAAGTGATATTGCATGTTCCTATCAAAAAGCGCAAAGAACAGCCTTTACTCGATTCTTTCGAGCGATTATTATTTTCTAACGTCAGGCAGCCTATCGAATCCTTGTTTAATTGGTCAGAAGAAAAAATCAAGCTTCGAATTGTCCGCAAAGTCAGGCCTTACAATGGTTTGCTTGTGCCTGTATTCGAACGAAGGGCTGCCGCTTTTTTTGTGTTAGCTATCTTATCTAGCAAATATCGGCTTATATGCGATAAGAAACGTTCTTGCTAGCATTGGTAATAGGCGTAGTCTCATCACCCGAATCATAGCCATCTTTTTTATTGCAACAGCTTAAACTCTTTTGTTTATAAAGGCAGATGACGATGAGGGCTAATGCTATGACGGCAGGAACTATAAGAATGAGGCTCGATAAAATCCAAAAACTTTTGCCCACTTCCGCATAACCTGTCAAATACCTTCCATTGGGCCAAGTGGTGTTTTTATCGCTAATTTTTGCCAAGAACGCCTCACGCTTGTTTAATAATGAAGTGTAATCAAAAGAGGATTTATTAAAATAGCTAATAAGGTTATCAAACTGTGGTTTAGCAACTTGTCTTTGACTGACGTTATTATTACAAGTGTATAGAGCTTCTCTGAATAAGCCCGAGACTTCAACCGCACCACCAAAATCTCGCTTTACCTTTTTTTTATAGGCAATGTTTTCCGATTCTAGCTTACATTCTCTGACATACACGGGGTTTGGAGATATTTTCTCCTGGCTATTACTATATAAAGCCAAATCGGTATGGAGCCTTCGATGAGTGGCATTTTTTGAGTATTCAAGCTCAAGGTAGGACATATAGATTTTTTTATCATTAGCATCGCCTTGATTAAGGTGCTTTTTATCTCCTTGATGTTTTTTTCGCATGATTTTCCTCAAACTATCATAATTCCAGGGTGGTTTAGCTAAATTATAAACACCGGCCTTTTAATTTAAAAGACAGATAAGTTCTAACATTATCCAGAGCGTCGTAACTATAAATAATAGCAATTTTATCATACGAAAATCTACTTAACTTAATCCACTCTTGATACCATCTATTTTTTATCAACGTCATAGCCGCTTTCACCTTCCGCAAAGTTTTTTCTAGCTAACTTACGATTTAGATATTTGAGGAAAGTTTATTACCATCTAGCCAAGCGCTGCTTTAAGGCTTCTAAGTACAAATAAATCACCGGAGTAATATAGAGCGTCAGCAACTGGGAAATCAATAAACCACCTACCACGGCTAATCCTAGGGAACGACGCACTTCACTGCCTTCACCGACCGCCAAGGCAATGGGTAAGGCTCCCATAAAGGCGGCAAAAGTAGTCATCATAATGGGGCGGAAACGAACTAAACAAGCGTTATAAATGGCTTGAGCCGGGGTTTGGTTTTCGCTGCGTTGCGCCTCCAACGCAAAATCTATCATCATGATGGCATTCTTTTTTACAATGCCTATTAACATAATAATACCTATTAAGGCATACAAATCTAACTCCTGTTGGCAAATTAGCAACATCAATAACGCCCCAATTCCCGCCGAGGGTAAACCAGACAGAATGGTTAAGGGATGAATAAAGCTTTCATAAAGCATACCCAAAATAATATAAATCACGGCAATGGCTAAAAATAATAATAAATTAAAATCCGCCAGCGACTTTTGGAAAACCTGGGCATTACCTTGAAAACCCGTGCTAAGTTCCGCTGGCAGTTTAAGATCATTTTCAGCCTGTTTAATGGCTGCAATGGCTTGGCTTAAGGCTACGCCGGGTTTTAAATTAAAGGATAAGGTCACCGCAGGCTGCTGATTCAAATGATGAATGGAAAGCGGGCCGACTCCCTTACTAAAGCTAGCAAAGGCCGTGAGTGGTACAAGCTGTCCACCATTGGCTT
>Ga0182739_1000520_pt1 | contig 48570 bp, 45 predicted proteins | sample eDN5th30CBELigBY_FD_128873 | JGI IMG/M metagenome (GOLD analysis project Ga0182739, IMG submission 128873) | Enriched backyard soil microbial communities from Emeryville, California, USA - eDNA 5th pass 30_C BE-Lig BY (version 2) (version 2) | ecosystem: Environmental > Terrestrial > Soil >... | reverse complement strand
TGGTTTAGGAATAAATACTCGCCTGACTTGTTTAGGACGATAATTCAGCAACAGTTCTTGAACTAGTTGTACAACTTCTTCTTCACTAAGCCTTTTTAGATCATTAATGGTTTTCCCATCTGTCCCCGGTGTATGGGAACCTTTATTGGATTTGATGGATCTATAGGCTAGAAGAACGTTTTCCTTAGAAATAATGATCCCATAGAGATCGTTAAAACATTCTTTCCTTCTAGCTCTTTCATGCAAATCCGTAAAGATTTCCGTCATGTTGTAGTAGTCCCAATATCGCAAAACTTGCACTGTGGAATCCCTCCCTTCAGGGAAAGACTTTCCCACTTTCTTACCAGATCGGTGCAATTCAGTGTTTTGGAAAATTGACTATTGAATAAAAAGACTCGGGGCTGTTCCTCTATACCCATTACAGGTATGTCATCGGTCGTTCCCCTACTCTCACAAGGACAAATGCATTTCGGCTAAGCCTTATAGCAACCGTCTCGGTTGACAGACCTTTTGGCGACGTCCCTTGCTTTCCTTGTTCCCCACAACCTAGCTATCCATATAGACCGTAGGTGCTGCCTTTAAGCCTGTGAACTTGATACCGCCATAGTTCGGTATAGTGAGTTTCCTAAAAAATAATTGTACTCTTCACCATTCACCCTAACATTTGTTAGGCCACATGTTTCCATGTGTACGAAATTTAGACCTGTACATTCGGCAGTTCGTCAGTTCCTTATTGAACATTCTCACCGTAGTCTACTTTTCAGCCGTCCGGCATATCTGTTGGCATACCTTCCCAATAGGGCGGCTCCAGCCTTCATTCTGCCGACTTCACCTGGCTCCGTACCGGTTACGTCTGTCCGTAACTTGCACGCAGGAGTATTAACGAGATGGTTTCGGTGTACATGGTTCCCTCATTCCCATCTTCGGTTGTAGAGTTGGATTCATTTAAAGAATCCCTGCGTTTCCCGCTGTCAGGCGGTTATAGCAGAACAAGTCGCACACTTCTTTTCCACTACGCCATGCGTTTTGAAGTAATCGATGCCGGTATCTTCTTTAGAATAATTGGTCGGGCTCAGATAACGGTCTGGATCGTAACTGTTGTCCGTCCATGCAATCGTACCATCAGCTCGCGCCAGCAGCGTGAACAACGAGATTGGCGCTCTGTGAACGATAATATCTTGGTAGTACGTGTTCGATTCCTTCCTCGCTTCTGCGAACATCATGTCTGGATACAAATGCTGCGGCATTGGATCATCGACGGCGGAATAACTCACCTGATAGACGCCGACTTTATCGAATAGCGTCTGCGGTGTCGTAAAGGTTCGGCCATCAAGTAGAGATACCCCCGACTTTCCATCCCCGTTATCCAAGAACTTCTCCGCTGTTTTCACATACGACCATTTCGTTAATGGAACAATCGCGGGGTCATTCTCGGTGTCTGTATATTGCGTGCTGTAATCCGCGGTTTTACCGGCGATGACGATGTTATGCATCGTCGTTCCGTTTACAGCTGCGTCCAGATCCGCAAACGATAGAGCTTTAAACTCTGTTTTCGGGATCTCGGAATATGGCCCGAAGTACCCGTTCGAGAACGTAGCATCTTTCACATCGATCAGCGGTACCCCGTTCAGATAGACCTTATGTCGGTCATCCTGCGCCACAATTTTAATCGCTGACCAATCGCCTTCATCCACTGCGAATTCCACTTCTTTAAGGATCGTTCTCTTCTGGTTAACGATTTTGACCAGCCGTATTTTCTGACGATTCTGTTCGACACGATAGCCATTTTCATTGTCCTGCATCCGATACCCATATCCTGCATACAAGCTGTCTGTTCGGAGTTGGTGTGCCCGAACCGAATACTGCAGCTGCGTATTCGTATATTTCGTATCGTTCAACAACTGATTCTGCGTCCCAACGTCAATATCTTCCGATGGGGTTGATCCCTCTAACAAAACGGTGTAATACCTGTAGTCTCCTCCACTATTAGCGGAGTAGCTCATGACAAAGGATAGGGAATTATCAGTGAGCTGTTCGAAATTAGATATAGATACATACCCCTGAGAACTACCAATTCCAAGTTCTAAATTAAGCGTTCTAACATCGATCGTCTCTAACGTATTCAAGGCACCTGTCCTCAAATCCAATGTTTGTAAGTTCAACACAGATGAGTAATAGCTGCTTCTTTCCCATACATATAGCTTGCCATCGCTGGTAGCATCCAGGCCAAGCCTGGTATACGAACCAGAAATACTCCAAAGTGGTGTTACCGTCTTTCCAAGCTGATACGCCTTAAGCTGATACGGGGCATCCAATGTACGGACCACAATAATATCTTTGTACTGCGCAAAGCCAGCTAATCGAATAGATCCTCCAAACACATTGGAGGTTACATCGCCAGTCGTTAAATCTACCAAGTCCCATTGATGACTCCCTACTGAGAACACTGCGTACTTCGCATCGAGTGTTACAAAATATGGCTTAGTTGTCCAATAGAGATAACCCGTTTGTGTCAACAATTTCGAAACAAAGGTTTTACCGTTTATCTCGTATAAGCCACGGGGATGGTTGGATTCATCCTGCTGGTTATAGGTGATGTAGTTTCCTGTATAAGTTAACCCATTCGAATCATTGCTTGTCGCCGCACCACAATACTCGTTTGTGGAACAGTTAAGTGGAAGATACATTTTACTTGTATTCGACCTGTTCTTGTAATCCCACGGAATAAGCGTGGCATAAGCTTTGTTACCATCCAGATCGTACCTGATATTGTTGAATAGGCCGGTTATCTGATAGTAGTTAAATGACTTTATACTGTTCGTGAGCGGTGGTGTACCATCGATCTGAAATGGCTTCCCTGACTCGTTCACAAAGCTTTCAATCGTATAATAAGCATAATGATTTTCATTCGGATACTTGCTTCGATCGTACACAACTGTTGTAACTAAATTGTTGAACAGATCAACATCAACCAATCTTTCATCATTCCACGTTATTCCATATGCGGTATTCGCCTCACGGCGGAAAAGATAGTTGTAACGAGACCACTCAGCGGGATTGTAGCGATAGATTTCAATAAGGTGTTCGTAACCACCGGACGAAGCGGTTTGTGCATAATAATCATTGCCCAGCCATACAAAATTTTCAAAATCAAAATCGCTGCAGCACTTGTCAAATATTTGGCCTCTACCACGCGAATAGGTTGTAATCTTAGCTTCAGCGGCTGTCAACGCCCGATATTCCGAAAACTTATGTTCGTTATATGGAACCGTTCCTAAAACGCCGCTTTCACTCGCTACCCACGCCATAGGCTTCGTGGCCATTGAATAGTCTGTATTCTTCCACCCTTTTGACGCTGCAATATCACTTGCTTTGATCGGCGTCGGGACGATCAGACTCGGCGGCGTCGATATCGAGGAAACATCGAACGATACCGTTGGTGAGTCATTCAACACATCGACATAGTAGCTGGAACACGTCTTTTTGCCCCAATCTTCTGTCGCACATATCCTATACTCATACGTTCCAATCTTCGGATAGGTGTAATCGAAAGCCTTGGCAGAATCGTACGTAACTGCGCTGCCCGTTTCATCGCTGAAATCCCCATCGTTATCGGAATCGTATTTGCGCGTAACCGTAAGGGAAACAATGTTGTCTCCGTCCGGACTCGTAGCCGATACGACATAATGGAATGGACTGTTACGAATAACGGATAGAGCTCCTTTCAGCCCAACGACCGGCGGTAAATCTTCCAAGACGGTCAGTTCATGGACAGCAGGCTCTACGGACTTCATGCCGATGGAATCATACACACTAAGCGTGATCGTCTCGACTCCTGGATTCATGTAGACGGTTTTGCGATTCGTCCATTCATCGCGCGCATGGTCGATCGTACGTCCGACTGGACTATAACTCTTGTTAGCGTCGAACGGAGTCGGCAGCGGTCTGCCTTCTACAACTTTCTCCGGCCCATTAATGATAGGGATCGGGTTTGGCGGCAGCACTCGAACGTACGTACTCGCGGTTGCTGTAGCGCCGAATTTGTCTCGCATCATTGCCTTAATAGGATGTGTGCCTAGCCCGTCCATCGTAATGTTCGGATAAGACATCCAGCCTTCCTGATGTTTGCTCGGGATCTGCGATGCCCAATTGGTGGTGCTTGTAAAATCGAAACCCATAAAGTAAAGGTCGTCACCATCTGGATCGGACGGTGTCGGAACGCTCGGATCCTGAATGACAGTAAGGGTCAATACTTCCCCTTCTTGCGCTTCATAAACTGGTTTCTTCGGCTCGCTCGGGCGTACCCATGCGATCTGGAATACTGGTGGATGGTTGTTAGCCGGACCTTTTACGGTCAATGTCTTCGGCGGTCCCCAATCGGTATCGCCGCAATTCGAGGTGAGAATCCGCATCGAAATCTGATGTGTTCCAATGCCGATTACCCAAGGATAGTCGCTGTATGTGAAAGTCGTATCGGTTGTATTGCTTCTATAGACAGGTGTTATATCGACCATGCCATCTCGTTCGATTTTCCATTGATGACCGGTATAGACGCATGTTTTCATAACAAAATCTTTAGGGCGTAAGGTAAATGGGTCTTTGTAATTAATGGTCGGTGGAATTACATCGAAGTCACCCGTAAAATCCTGTTTCGGTACTTCTTCGTAGAACCACGACAAGTAGATTTCTTTTGTTGTCGTATTAAGACTAACCGTTATCGACTTACTAGGGATTGCACTAACTGAATTGATGTATGCTGTATTCCCTACACTTTGTCCCTTAAATTTCCCGTACTTTGATTCATCTGGACTGTAGGGCTGGGAATAGGGCAGCGGCACATTTTGAACGGTTTCATCCTTCATGACATAAGAACTGGATGCATCTGTCCTTACCATATGCCTTACATGTACGGTACCTGGCGCTGCTACGAGATCATACACGTAGTACAGATAGACGACGTTAAATGTGCCATCGTAGGATGAAAAGCCCGCGTACTCACCGTTTGTTGGATTCGCTATGTTGTAATCAGACGGCGGTTTACCTGTTGTGGTTTTCGCATAGCCTACGTATTTGTATCCTGCAGGAGCAGTTGCAGATTTCGACGTAAATGATTTGTTCTTAACAAGTTCTTCATCTCGATCCTGACTGGCCAGTGCAGCGATTGGATTGCCGTTACGATCGACATGTCGGATGATAGCTTTGCCATCTGGTGCCTTATCATAATAGTAATTGATTAAGTAGGTATCGAATGTTCCATCATATTGAATGCTAGGTACTCCTGTTAGGAATGGATTGTTTTGCGGATCGCTGCCATCTGTTGATTTCTTATACTTACCCGCGTAAACATATTTCGGATGCGTTTTTGGAACTGGCGGGTAAGTACCATTCAACACCATTTTTCCCGTTTGAACCGGAATCTCCGAATCTATATTGTGACCGTCTGTCGTCCAACTATGAACTTCATATTGGGCGTCAAGCTCGATCTCAAAAAGAACCGGATAATAGAAACGAATAGCTTGGACAAGATCACCGAATGTTTCATCAGGGCGCTCGCGCTCGAGAACGTTATAAAAACTAGTTGGCCAGTCTTTGTTTTTTAGCTTGCCGTTAATGCCCGCTGTAAATGTTATCGTACTCGTTCCGTAGCCGGTTGGCTCACCTATTAGGGATACTGACGATACATCAGAAAAATACCTTGTGTAAGTATCCCATTCGTTTGAATCGGTGGGCCTCGATTTTTCAAAGTAGATCTGATCGGTTAAGGGATCGAATTTATGCACTTTCACACTCTTTACGCTTCTTTTATCAAAGGTAAATGTGTAGGTATATTTTAATTCAGATGAAGTTACTGAATCCAAAGGTGCTTTAGTCGTCCAATCACCAGCGGAGTTCGACCAAATTTCGTATGACATAAAACCGACAGCATAACGCTTCGTTCCTACTTGATAAGGGACGATGTGAGCATTTCCAAAATTCAAGTTGTCAGCACTAGCTTTTGGAACATCATCGACGATATAAAAATATTGAAGTATTAATGAGAAGATTAGCGCGAATGAATATAACTTTTTAAGTTTGTTCATCTATTACCTCCAAGGATTTTCTAACAGCACTTTATATTCACCATAGAATCCAAAGTCGTAATATTTCACAGAACTTAACTGGAAGCTTTTATAGTTTTTATCGCCGAACACTTGAAAATCCGCTTTGCTTACAACGCCATAGTAGAAGATTCTGTGATCACCAATCGACTCTCTATATAAAGTAATTTCTTCGCGCGAACGTATCCCGTTATCTCTCAGAAGTACTACCCCGCCAACAAACGATCCCTTATTGGTTGTTGAGAACCGAAACAAACTTTTGCCTTGGAAGGATGTTGCCCGATCCAATCGGAGGTAAAGATCTCCACCAACAGAGAACGGAAGGTCATTTACCGTGATGATCCGTGCTTTTTTGTACTTAATGCCATTTCCATTAGTCAGTGTGGATTCTGCACCTTCATAATATTTTTCGTAAGATTTAATATCTTCAATTTTTCCTAGTGAATCTAAATAAGGAACGTTCTTATGCCCGATCCAGACGAATTGATTGACAGAATCCCATTCGACGGCTTCTCCAAACGCCTCACTAATGAACCGCAGCGGCACGTATGTACGGCTGTTATAGACCGAAGGCGCGGCATTTAGCGTGATTGCCTTCCCATTTACTGCAGCTGCTTTAGAGCCAATCGCAAGTTTAACCGTGCGATCTCCTTTTTGCAGAACAATGTCCTTGCCAGCCACCGATAGCACTTTACCCTTAAGCGTTTCCGTTACGACTCGGATCGGGACAAGTACAGATCCGTTGACCATCTTTGGCTTTGCATCTGGAAATTGAACTTTACGGGCATTAACTAGTACTTCAAGCGAGAGATTTGTCGGTTTCACATAGGCGCTGCTGGCTGCAGCAGCCGTCCCGACGAGAGATCCGCTCATAATAGTCGACGTAACCGAACTTATAACAACCGCACCCATCACCATAGACACAGCCGCTAATACAGAAATAAATTGTTTTTTCATCATTAATCATTCCTTTTCTAATAAAATTATTTTATACATCATATGGTAACACTAGATTGTTTTTCCGAAAACATGATTTATTACATTGTTCGACATATTCACCTCATTCCCACCAGCTGCCCCCCTCAAACGCTAGCGGTTGCCATCGTGCTTATTTGCCTCCTCAGGCCTGTTTGCGAAAAGTAACGGTTGCAGTCGTGCTTATTGGCGCGATATGACCGAAAAACACACCATTTCGGGGCCAATAACGTCTATGACAACCGTTACAGTTCGAAATTAGCTCGTTCACGTACAATAGCCACAATAGCAACCGCTAGACATCGCACACGCATACACACGCACGCACCGCATACACAGCACACCACACATGCACACCATACACCGCGCACCACACGCACACGCACATGCACACATACACCGCGCACCACACGCACATGCACACGTACACACACCAATCACAACACGCGCTGCCTTGCACCACAACGAAAAAAGCACCCGCCCGCACACGACCAATTAAAAAGGTCATATGCGGGCAGGTGCTTCCTGCCCGATTGATTGATATGTCACATATTATAAGTGCCAGGCATTCATTCGACAAGAGGGATCTTGTCATGTGTCATGTGTCATCTGTCTTTGCGCAATCCGCTAGGATGCAATCGTGTAACGAAGCTCGAGTGCTTCCTGATCGCCCGACTCGGAGAGGAGGGCGACTTCGCGGACGAAGGAGCGGTTGGCGAGCTTCTGCAGCACGAGCGACAGATCGACGTGCAAGTCAAGGAAAGTCGGATGCTGATGCAGCTCCATGATGCTCCATGGCTCCTCGCGGCTTGCGAGAGTGCGGAGGAGAAGCGAGCAGCATGATTTCATTTTGCTCATAACCGTGAATTCACAAGCCAACAATACGAGCTGCACGCGCTGCTCGAGCGTCTCCGCACTGGTCGTCAGCTCTTCGAACAGCTTGTAGATGCCCGGATGCACGCGGCGAAGCTGACGCCAGACGGTAAGTTCAGGATGCTGACCTTCTTCAATTAGTGCAATATGCGCCCAATTGTGCAGCCCCGCCAGAATGTTGGTGTAAGCATCCAGCAGATTGCCGTCTTGTATATCCTGCTTAGCCTGCAGATAGGTACGGATATAGGCAGCGAATTCAACAAGCAGCCGTTGCTCCCGCCATAGGTCAGGAAATTGCAACAGGTTGTTGCGAATATTCTTCAGATAGTCATCGCGGTCTATTAGCAGCTGCCCACGCTCCAGCCATTGAATAATGCTCCGATTCTCTCCGCCATAGATCCAACGGCGAAGCGTCTCTCGATCAACCGTTCGAACTAGCACACGTTCGCCATCAATGCGCAAATGATCCGTCCGAACTTCACGGGTTGGTTCCTCCGTAACGACTAACAGCAGTAAGTCATGCCCGTCAATCATCGGATTATAACGAACAGGGTTCTCAATCGCAGCTAGACTGAGCAATCCGTTATCGGCAGAATAACGATCAATAAAGTGTTGTTTGATATGTTCCAACGTGAGGCCTCCATATAGCTTCACCGCGAGGTTTCAGCTATAATATTAGTCATCAGTATGTAGTTGTTCGACAAAGATCGTATGGATTCCTGCTTCATATATGGATTTCACTGACGGGTTTTTTCGACAATTACTGGAAGGAGATTCTATATTGTTCTTCAAAACGGCTAAAATCAACGAATTTCGTCTTTGGGGTCTATTCTTCATGCTCGCTGGCATGGGACTTATGATCTTCGGAACCGCTGGCATCGTATTCTGGGGCGGTCTCGCCGGTAAGATATTCGCTGGCACTTTCATGGTGCTTGGATCCATTCTGTTGCTAGTCAGCTGCGGCATCTACTTCTGGGCTGGTATGATGTCGACAAGCGTGAAGACCATTGAATGTCCGTCCTGTCTGAAACAGACGAAGATGATCGGCAAGACCGATCGCTGCATGCATTGCAAAACAAAAATGACGATGGACGAATCACTTGCGAATGACTTCAGTGCGTATGAGGACGAGCCTGCACCACCTAAAGCTTCGACTGCCGCTGTACCACCGCAAGCCTAATTGCTATCCAGCGCACACAGAAACCCCCAAGCCTGACACTGCTCATGCAGCGTTAAGGCTTGGGGTTTCTGTGTAATAGATAAACTTATAAGTGCTTAATTAGGAGTCTGCTTCAGTGCATGTTCAATGGTCGTCCACACGCTGCCGCCTTGGAATGCCCGCTGCCATGTCGCAACACCAGCCAATTCATATTCATGAACGAGTGCAATTCGGGACTTAAGCGACTTCTCATCCTCGATCCAAATACGCTGACGAGCATCCCCCTCCTTATATTCCACATAATTCTGTCCGGAGGATTCATCCAGCTTAGGTGTCAGCTTCTGCTCTTTAATAATCGTCGCTACCTTCTCCATCCCAATGGCCTTGGAGCTTACTTTGCCGTCCTTCTCCGTCCATAGACGTGTATAGAGCGGCATAGCCAGTACGATCTTCTGAGGCGGAACATTATCTTCATTCAAAATACGAGTGAGAGACTGCTTCGTCCACGGCAGCGAAGCGACCGATCCAGCAGTCGGACTTGATGCCCAGTGCTCATCGTACGCCATCAGCATCATGTAATCGACGGTTTTGCCAAGCGCTGCCCGATCCAGGAACATGGACCAAGTTGGGCTTGTCGACTTCGGTGTTACGTCTATTGATACGACAAGCCCCTGTTCATGCAGAAGCGGCGTCAGCTCGCGGATAAACTGCACCAGATTGTCCTTGTCGGATACATTCACATTCTCAAAATCGACGTTAATGCCCTGCAGGTCATACAGCTGCGCAAAGGCGAGAATTTGCTGAATCATTTTAAAACGTGTCTCTACAGTTGCCAGTGCCTCTGTCGTTCGCTCCGGCTCGAATCCGTTGCTGAACAACGCCCATACTTGCATGCCGCGATTATGCGCCCAGGCCACATATTTCGCATCCGCTTTGCTGCGGATATCCCCTTGACCATTCTGAAGCTCGAACCACGTGGGACTTACGACGTTAACACCTGGCATATCGCCGATCTTGGCCGTATTGGTCGGGTTGTCATATACCGCTTCCCAGGTCAGATTAATCTTCCCACCTGTGAGCGCAGGGGCTTCGAAAGGCTTCGGCAGCTCCGGCATCGGCACCATCTGACTATCTGACTGCTCCAGCTGAGACAGCTTCGCATAACCGACTGCACCATTAGGACCTTGGACAACCGTCCAATGATCATCCTCCTGCTTCCACTGTCTAACGATCTCGCCGCCAGGCACCTGCTCAACAATTGGCGCTTTAATCGACGCCTCTGTGCGGATCGCTACCCCCTTGGTGCTGTTAGCCGGTTTGACCCGCGCGATCTGATCTCCTGCCTGCATCAATGTAACGGTGCCGCTTGACGGCTGGTACTCCACTTGCAGACCATACAGTTGACTCAGGGGCGCAGCCGGCAAGTAAACATCATCTCCCCGCTTCTCCGCCGCTACGTACAGCTCATACGGCTTGCTGTTCAACGTCGCTGTCAGCTCGTCCGTCTTCATGCGCAGCACATGGTCGGTTGTCGTCATAATAATGGAGCCGCTTGCCGCTTCATAACGTATCACGTTCTCCTTGAATACCTGCTCAAGCGCAGACAGCGGCAGCTTCAACTCATTCCCATCCATAATCGCGTTCTGCTCCAACCGAACCCCCTTATAAAATAGTGCGTAGGGGTCGCCGTAATCCGGCTTAATATGTGTCTTGTTCGGAGCAAATTGCATCCAGCCTATCCAAAGCCCGAGGGCTAGTCCAATCAAAATGAGTACTGCAATTGCAGCAAAACCGCGCCGACGCCGTCTACGGCTGTTGACGCGCAGTCGCATCGTTTCCACCTATACACACTCCTTGATATTCTTTGATGTAAATAAAAACGTGCAGCGGGAAGCAAGCCTCCATCTGCACGTTATTCACGCAGAGTATTCAATCTTGAAACACATTGCGTGCTCCTATTTCACACATTGCTCGCAAACGCCGTAAATTTCCATCCGATGACCCTCAACGGTAAAGCCTGTCGTCTGCGACGCTGCCCGTTCAACCTCCAGCAGTGGAGGATATTCAAAGTCGACGATTCGTCCGCAGCACTTGCATATCGCATGGTAATGATCAGATAGATCCGCATCAAAACGGCTGGAGGCATCTCCATATGTCAACTCGCGTACAAGCCCAGCTTCAACAAACAGCCTTAGGTTGTTATAAATCGTCGCAACGCTCATGCTAGGGAAGCTCGGCGACAACGACTTATAAATCTCGTCGGCCGTCGGATGAGATATTGCGTTCATCAAATAGCTCAATATCGCATGACGCTGAGGAGTCATACGGACGCCGTTATTTTTCAGTTGTTCTAGTGCTTTCTCAACGGTCGCACCCATAACCTTTCACGCCCTTTTTGCATCGTTAAAATTATTGTACGTGCAGATTTAACTTTTTGTCAATGAAAGCGCTCCGCTTCATAATCAAAAATAGGAAATAATGGGTCTACGCTTGTCAATACGGCGCAATCGAAATGCTGTTGTTCGCATTAATGTAAATGCGGTGCTCGCCACTTCCCGTTGTGCCCCGGACGGTCTTTTTCGTTGTCGTGAGCGGCAGTCCCGGCTTAATATCAATGGTTCCAAAAGTAACCGTTCCGTTCAACTCATAATCGGCTGCAATCGGCAGCCTCAATCGAATATCGCCAACGAGGCCCACAATGTCCCAGTCGCCACCGACCGTTCCGCTAACCACTTCGATGGAGCCATTGAGCGTATCGGCTTTGACACGGCCGCCTGCTTCATGAATCGCGATTTCACCATTCTTCGTATCTACCTCAACATCGTTCGCTACATCATTCAAGTGTATGCCGCCATTGGCAGTAGATGCTGTTACATTACCTGCAGCCTGCTTCACCTCAATCGAACCGTTGCTGACGGACGCGTTAATGTCACCGGCTATTCGGCTCAGCTCGATACTGCCATTGACGGTTCTAACCGACACATTGCCGTTAATATCTACAGCTTGAATCCGACCATCGCCAACCTCGATGGACAACCCGATTGGAGCGGAGATGCCTTCCATATCGACGTCTCCAAGCTGAACCGCTACCTGGATGTCCAATGTCGGTTCGACCTGATCCTCCTCTGTCGCCGGCGCTTCCTCTTCTGTTGATGGAGGCACCTGTTCCTCCGATGCGGAGGCGGTTGCTTGGTCTACTGCGGCTTGGTCTACTTCGACTGGTTCTGCTGCGGATTCATCCGCAGCCTCTGCGGGCACTTCTGAATCTGCCGATGCTGCTGGCAGCTCAGTTGGCGGCGGTGTCACATCCTCTTCCGGAGGGGGCAGTGGGGCATCAGCCATCGATGGAGGCAAATATACGGTAAGATTCACTCTTGGCCTGCGAGCGCTCTTATCGCCAAAGCCTACGCTTTTGGTCACAATCGAAGTCTCTTCCCCTACTGTCAGCTCCACGGTCGTCTTGTCTGCCGCTGCCTCTGCTTCTTGTTTATCGCCTGAGTCAATCCAAACGGTCGATTTCACGATAATTTGTTCTTCCATCCCACGCTTGAAACGGACGCTGCCATTCGGATTATCGACATTAATCCGCTTCAGATTATCCACAACGTCCGCCGTAATATCCGGTTTAGTGAAGTTAAAGCCTTTCTCCTCGCCGAAATTGCTGTAGCCATTCCGCTGAGCAGCCCATTGATCAAGCCAGCGGTAAGGCAGCTCAGCGTACTGCGTAATGCTATAGGCCGTTATAGCGACAACAACAGCCCAGATCAAGCCTGAAGCATCGGTCGCCAGCCGAGGCATCGGCTTCCTGCGTCGTAAGGTATAAACTAATAATTCAATGCCCATAAGGACGAACAAAATCGGCCACCAGGTACCTAGCAATGCGATACGTTCATGGCCTGTCCACTCATCGTACAGCAGTAGACCGGCAGTCGCCGTCGTTACTGCCGCCGCCGTCCAGCGTCCAAGCCGCGGACCACCTGATCGTTTGCGAAGCACAATGGTTACAGCAGCTGCCATCAACAGAATCGGGGTGCCGAAACCGCCGATTGCACCTAATGCTGGACGAAGCTTGTCTGGCGTCACCAACATAGAAGTAAGCAGCAGCCCTGCCGCTACGATTGCAATCGCATGGCGAACACGTTGTCTGTAGCTGCTATCATCATCATTTTGATCCGAATCGCTTGTAGGCTCTGCCCGACCGTCTGCATGATTTGACGCTGTTATCTGTAATATATTATATACACCATAAAAATAAAGCACTGGCAGCGCCATGCCCAAATAAACAATAAGCAGCAAATGCTTGCCGCCGGCCGCATCCGCCAGCCGAACGATCATCGCAGCATCAAGCACAGCAGCAGCCATCAGCAGCAGTCCGCGCGCATGACGGCCCATAATCAAGTGCCCGGCCCCCGGCACAAGACAAGAACTGAGCACAGCGGCCCAGCGCCTTGCGGCATAGCCCAAGCTGCGCCTGTTATCACTCATTCCGTACTCACACCTCTTACTCCTCCGACGTCGTTAATCTGATTCACGAGCAGCATGATCGATAACTGCTTCGGCACCGTCACATACATTTGCACCATAACACGGCCCTCGTGGACGTCTGTCTGGTCACTTACGATCATCTTACGAACGACGATATCCTGCTCATGTATAATCGCATTCATCGCATTGAGCAGCGTTGACCGATCATCCGCATAGATGCGTATCAACTGCTCCCGCTTCCCTTTAAGAAACCGTTTCTCCATCTTATTCATCGCCCACAGTATAAAATAAACCGACACCGTTGCCGTCACGGCCCCCAGGTAAAAGCCCGCGCCTACCGCAAGACCAATCGCTGAGACAACCCATAGAGAGGCTGCAGTTGTCAGACCTGTAATGGACTTCCCTGTAAAAAGTATCGTGCCCGCGCCAAGAAATCCGATTCCTGTAATAACTTGCGCTGCCAGACGCGCAGGGTCAAGCCGTACATTCGTCTCATTGGCAAAATCGCCAAAGCCGTACATGGACAGCATCATCAGCAAGCAGGAGCCGAGGCAGACGAGTGTGTTGGTCCGAAGACCAGCCGCATGGTTCGATTGTTCCCGCTCGAAACCAATCAGGCCGCCAAGCAGCAATGCAAGCCCCATACGCATCAGCATGTCCGTGTTATCAATAAACCAAGGACTAGCGACCTCATTAGTCATAAAGCAATCCATCCTTTCGTTTAAAAATGATTGTATCATATCGTATGCATCTCGATGTATTTATCATCTTTTTATTAACAATAAAAAAGAGGCGGCCAGAAGCCACCTCTCTCTTGCATAGATTGCTATCCTGCTATGCTATGCCCGCTTCGTCTTACAGAGAAGACAACACTTCTACAAGCAGTTTGTTCGCGAGCGCAGGGTTCGCCTTGCCCTTCGATGCTTTCATGACTTGGCCGACAAGGAAGCCGATTGCTTTCTCTTTGCCTGCCTTGTAGTCGGCAACCGATTGCGGGTTAGCCGCAACGATCTCTTCGCAGATCGACTTGATTGCGCCTTCGTCGCTAATCTGAACAAGACCTTGCTCTTCAACGATCTGCTTCGGCAGCTTGCCCGTCTCGAGCATCGACTTGAATACCGTCTTCGCGATTTTGCTGTTGATCGTGTTCGATTCCAGCAGGCCGATCATCTCGCCAAGACCTTGTGCCGTCAGCTTAATATCGCCGAATTCGAGGTTGTTCGCATTCATATAACCAAGAAGATCACCCATGATCCAGTTGGATACAGCTTTCGCATCCTTCGTGTAATTCAAGCTCTCTTCGAAGAAATTCGCCATCTTCATCGAGGACGTCAGCACTTCCGCATCGTACGACGGAAGCTCGTATTCTGCGATGTAGCGCGCTTTGCGAGCGTCTGGAAGCTCAGGAATCGAGGCGCGGATGCGCTCCTTCCATTCCGCATCGATGACGACGCGAACGAGGTCAGGGTCCGGGAAGTAACGGTAGTCATGCGCTTCTTCTTTGCCGCGCATCGACAGCGTTTTCCCTTGCGCTTCGTCCCAACGGCGCGTCTCTTGCACGACTTCGCCGCCGCTGTTCAGCACTTCAGCTTGACGCCATTGCTCATATTCCAATCCGCGCTGTACGCCTCGGAACGAGTTCATGTTCTTAAGCTCAGCACGCGTGCCGAACTTCTCTTGTCCATATGGACGGATGGAGATGTTCGCGTCGCAGCGCATGCTGCCCTCTTCCATCTTCACGTCGGAAACGTCGCAGTACTGCATGATCGCGCGAATTTTCTCGAGGTAAGCTTTCGCTTCCTCTGGCGTACGGATGTCCGGCTCGGATACGATCTCGATAAGCGGCGTACCGACACGGTTGAAGTCTACGAGCGATGCGTAGCCGCCATCTACGTGCGTCAGCTTGCCGGCATCCTCCTCGAGGTGGACGCGTGTAATGCCGATCCGTTTCGTCTCGCCGTTCACTTCGATATCGATCCAGCCATGCTCGCCGACGGGCTGATCATACTGCGAGATCTGATAAGCCTTCGGGCTGTCCGGGTAAAAATAGTTTTTGCGGTCGAATTTGCTCACGTCTGCAACGGTGCAGTTGAGCGCCATCGACGCTTTCATCGCATATTCCAGCGCTTGACGGTTCAGAACCGGCAGTACGCCTGGATGGCCAAGGCAGATCGGGCACGTGTGTGTGTTCGGCGGTGCGCCGAAAGCTGTGGAACAGCCGCAAAAGATTTTGCTGTTCGTGTGCAGCTCGACGTGCACTTCAAGGCCGATGACCGTCTCGTACTTAGTCTCTTGAGACATTGCTGTTTCCTCCTGCTATTCTCGCAAGCTCGATGACGTGCGTTCGATGTGCGTGCGACGTTCATCTTGCTTGAAGTATTTTATTGATATATTTAGTCGCACCGATATTAACGAATCGGCGCTCCTTATAAGTTCATTACTATTACAGCTGCGGACGAGCTTTGTGGTGATCGGTGTGCTGCTCGAATGCGTGAGCGGTACGAAGCACCGTTGACTCATCGAACGGCTTGCCGATGATTTGCAGGCCGACAGGCATGCCTTCTGCGAGTCCGCACGGAATGCTGATTGCCGGCACGCCAGCGAGGCTGACTGGAATCGTCAGAATGTCGTTCAAGTACATCGTCAACGGGTCGCCAACCTGCTCGCCAATACGGAATGCCGTCGTAGGCGCCGTTGGTCCGATCAGAATGTCATACTTCTCGAAAGCCTGGTCGAAGTCGCGTTTGATCAACGTACGCACCTGTTGAGCTTTCTTATAATAAGCATCATAGTAGCCGGAGCTGAGTGCATACGTACCAAGCATGATCCGGCGTTTCACTTCGGAGCCGAAGCCTTCACTGCGCGATCTGCGGTACAGGTCGATCAGGTTGTCCGGATTCTCAGCACGGACGCCATAACGTACGCCGTCGAAGCGAGCCAGGTTCGACGATGCTTCGGATGATGCGAGCAAGTAGTACGTTGCTACTGCATATTCCGTATGCGGCATCGATACTTCTTCCCACGTAGCGCCAAGGCTCTCGTATACGCGGAGCGCGGCAAGCACCGCTTCTTTGACCTTCGGATCAACGCCTTGTCCCATGTATTCCTTCGGAACGCCGATGCGCAGACCTTTCACGTCGCCCGTCAGGGCAGAAGTGTAGTCTGGGATTTCAACATTCGCCGAAGTGGAATCCATCTGGTCGTAGCCAGCGATCGCTTGAAGCACGTAAGCGGAATCTTCAACATTTTTCGTAAGTGGACCGATCTGGTCAAGCGACGAAGCGAATGCTACGAGACCGAAACGCGATACGAGGCCATAGGTTGGCTTCAGGCCTACGATACCGCAGTAGGAAGCCGGCTGGCGGATCGAGCCGCCCGTATCGGAACCTAGCGAGAAGTACACTTGTCCAGCTGCAACCGATGCAGCGGAGCCGCCGCTGGAGCCGCCTGGCACATATTCCGTATTCCATGGGTTGCGAGTTGCGAAGAAGCTGGAGTTCTCGTTGGAACCGCCCATGGCGAACTCGTCCATGTTCAGCTTGCCGATCGTTACCGATTGTGCAGCCTTCAGCTTGCGAACAACCGTCGCATCATAGATCGGATCATAATTGCGCAGGAACTGGCTCGCGCACGTCGTACGCAGCCCCTCTGTAACGATATTATCCTTGATCCCCGATGGCAGACCGAACAGCAGACCGCGTTCTCCGCCTGCCTGCAGCTGTTTATCGAGCTCCGCCGCTTGTGCGCGAGCGCCCTCTTCATTAAGCGTAAGAAATGCTTGAACCGCCGAGTCCGTCTCGGAAATTCGTTTGAACGAAGCTTCTGTCAATTCGGATACGGAGAACTGCTTGTCCTTCAATCCGTTATGTATATCCTGCAAGCGCAAATCAAATTGTGCCAACAGTCGTTCCTCCCTTCATCTATCAACCGGACCATGTGCTATTCGAGCACCGCCGGCACTTTAATTTGTCCATCCTCTTCGTCAGGCGCATTGCGCAATACCGCTTCAATCGGCAGCGATTGCCGCACTTCGTCAGCGCGCATCACGTTAGCGAGCGGCAGCACGTGGCTGGTAGGCTCAACGCCATCCGTATTGAGCTCGTTCAGCTTCTCGGCATATTTCAAGATCGCGTTAAGCTGACCTGTGAACGTTTCTTTCTCTTCGTCCGTCAATGCGAGACGTGCCAAGTTCGCAACGTGCTGCACATCGTTCGTCGTTATGCTCATTGTCATTCTCCTTCCATTCTTGCAATCATCCCTTTATTATAGCCGATGGTCGACAAAAAAAGAAAGGTGCTGCGCGCAGTGCACAACCCTTTCCGGTACGGGAGTTATGATTCGAACATAATCAAAAAAGGCGTCCTGCTGATAAGCTGCTATCGCGGGTACGCCATTGATGTCTATTCGATTAAGGGAATTAATGAGACCAGCTGGGACGTACGCTTAGATCCAAGCCTTGAGACGGATTTGACGAACGAAATCTTCTGGGCTTTGCGTCTCTTCCGCTGATTCCTCACCCTGCTGCTCCTGCACTTCGCCGCCATTCATAATGAAATGGAACAGCTCTTCGTTGCGCGTCATCAGTGCATAATCGATCAGCGCCTCGCGTTCGATCCGGTCAACCTCTTGACGAACGAGCACGTCTTCGCGCTCAATATCGTCCCCGGGCACAAGGAAGTTCCGTCCGGCCTTCGGGACACGTACAACATATTCGAATATATTATCGGCATTCCGATCATACGCAATTACGTAGCCATATTCGCCAATCGGCAAATTTTGCTCAAAACGGTCATCTACAATAATGACTTTCTCTCCAAGTTTCAGCATGTCGCTGCCTCCCCTGTCCAGGCTTCCGAAGTGTTCGTGACTCTATCCTACTAAAAAATAAGAGGGAAGTCCAATCGGAATGAAATCTAAATCAATAGGCAGAAGGAATGAAAAGTCAGTGATGGAAGCGTATGCTGTGGAATTCGTAATAGATGGCGGTTAGACTGCATTGTCGACCATGATATGGAACAGCTTCTTACTGTCCAGCATGCATTCAGGATATTCGGCAATAATACAGTCGATTAATCTCGAGCCTGTCTCATAGAAAGTTAATCTGCTGTAAGGAAGCGCCGTTCCTGCATGCAGTTCCTCAAGATTTAATTGTTTTTTTATTTTATTTTCCACAAATCGAGCAAAGCCCTCTTTCCATTCTTGCCAAACCATATACTCATACTGCTCTGTATTCAAATATCGTCTTAATTCATCCCGAATTCCAAAGACACCATTAAGCTCACTAATTGCCAATTGGTTAAGCAAACGATCGATTAGAGCAGCGACGCTCTCGTCTTCGTATGGGAATGGATAGTGCAGCTCCCAATAATAATTGTCCTTGTTGACAGATGTACGTTCAATTTCTAAGCTCGCTCTAAGCTCCAATTCAGATGTGTTGAATTGATAACAGTGAACCATCTCATGAAACACGATAACCTGTTCCCATATGGAATCAAATACTTCTCCGCTGACTACAACACTCGCTCTATTGTCATAACACGGTAACGGGAAAGCAGCTCGAATACCTGGGAATAGACCCATCGTATCAGGTTCAACACGAACGAATTGATAACGATCAGCGTCCTTATCGAAGTCGTATACGAATATTTGATGATCGTCGGGCACATAAATAGCGATTGGGTAATGCTCGTCAAATAAGGGGTGAATATCTTTGATCGCTGCTTGCAGCTCTACAATCGCTTGAAGGTTGTCGAGGTGCCTTGAGATTATAGGATCAGGTGTCATGTCAGCATGCTCCTCCTCTATCATGGTCTCATTGTGTGATGAACTAGATGTCGAGGAATAACCTTGTGTCGGACAAACAGGATGCTTGTCGGTACTCTAGCGGCTCAAAATAGGATGAACGCCTCCGATATAGAGTTACTCCGTATGTTCAGCTACCGTTGTAAGGAGCTTGCCAACGAAGGCTGCTTTGCCCCAGATGACAAATCGACACTTATGCTCGTCGGGGAAATTCTGAAACTGCATCTTGGCCGGTCCTCGCGCTGGGTCATCGCTATTCATGATAGAAACCAAATGCTGCGACAGAAGCTGCGCTTCCTTCGAGCCCATAGGGTATTCGACGACTGCGCACACCTCGAACGTTACACCATCCTTATCCTTGCCCTCATCGATAAAAGATTGAATGTCATCATCCGTCTTCTTCTTGATATCCTTCGAGATTCTGCCAACGAACACTTCCGCATCCTCCTTCGCGATTCGCCAAGTACCGCCGATTTTGCTTGCTTGCAGCTTGCCTTCCCGAATGTATCGGCGGATCGTACGTACGTGCATGCCCCATGCCTGCGCCAACTGCTCTGCATCATACCAATCTTCCATGTTGATGCCTCCCGTGTATGAATTTGAGTCCTTTTATTGCTCCACAAGGGAACAAAAGAGTACAATAGAGCATAAAAGGGAACAATAATACTTATGGGATTAATATACAGCAAGGCATTCGTTAATGTAAATAATTACAGGCAATAAAACGTAATAATAGGTAATCGCAGGTAACAGAACAACGAAATCATCCATCGTGCGGACAAAAAGGGGTAGACCATCATAGGGGAATCCAGTATTGCGCAACGGTTGGATGGAGCCCGCTTAGATTACACAGGTTACTCAGGAGGACCGCTCCGGTCATACCTAACGGTTCCTATAATGGCTATTGGGCTGCGGAGAGGATATTTCACGATTTAACGGTTGCTAAAGTGGCTATTGGGTCAGATCTCCACTCATACGAGTGAAATCTGACCCAATAAGTTCCTTTACAACCGTTACAATTTGTAAACCCGGTTTTCAGAGCAAATAAGCACGTCGGCAACCGTTAGCGCCCCCCCCTAACTGACGGCGGAGGTTCTGGTGTGAGGGACAGCAGGGATTACTCATTTCAGAGGTTACATACAGGCCACGTCACAGCAACGTTCACACACTTTGTGTAGGTTGCAAACAAATGGAGCTCGTCCGTCTAACGGTTCCTATAGTGGCTATTGGGCTGCGGAGAGGTCATTTCGCGATTTAACGGTTGCCAAAGTGGCTATTTGGGCAGATTTCCCCTCTTACGAGTGAAATCCGACCCAATAAGTTCATGTACAACCATTACAATTTGTAAACCCGGTTTTCAGAGCAAATAAGTACGTCAGCAACCGTTAGCGCCCCCCCTTAACTGACGGCGGAGGAATATGATGCGATGTACAGGACCTCTATCGAGGCCATTTCATTGCGATAAGAAAAAACTGTCCCGCGCGGGACAGCTTCATAATCCTACTATCAACATCAAGAAGTGCCGCTCAGATCACGGTTGCCCTTCCGTCGATTACAACACAAACAGCTGCTCCTTCGTTCGCGTCAACGCTCTTGGCGGCGATCCGCCCGCTGTGATGACATAGCTGTTCTCGATACCGACGACGCCCACACCCGGGAAAGTAAACTTCGGCTCAACCGCCAGCACCATGCCCGGCTCAAGCGGCATATCGAAGCCATTCGCCAGCACCGGCCACTCATCGATCTCGAGGCCAATGCCATGTCCTAGGAAACGGACCTGGTCAGCGCCAAAGCCCATGAAGTGATCCGCGAGTCCGTGGTCGGCAGCCAGCTTCAATGAAGCGGCGTATAGATCCGAGCAGCGTGCCCCTTCCACCATGAGCTTCTCCACCTCACGAATAATATGTTCGGCTGCTCTATACGCTTTCTTCAACTCATCAGAGAGCTCGCCGATAACTGCCGTTCGCGTCTGGTCAATGACATAACCATCGATGCAGCAGCCCAGATCGAGCAGGATCGGTTCATTGCGCGCGAACCGCTTCATACTTACACTTTGCGGCGCGGAAGGTCCAAGTCCCCGTCCGCCAGCCGGCCCATCGAAATAGGTTGGTTCCGCGGCAGCCGTTCCTGAGCCTACCATTCCCGTCGGCACTTCCTGATTGTAGCCGCGAAGCCGCATTACACCGATATGCCCGCGGCGGCGAACGCCATATTCCACGCGCGCAATCCACTCAAGCTCGGACACGCCTTCCTTGAGCTCCGGCAGCGCTTCGGCCAGCGCCTCCTCCAAGGCGGCAGCCGCTCGTTCAATCCGCTCAACCTCCCAAGCTGACTTCACCATCCGAGCGCGGCGAAGCAGTGGAGAGGCATCCGTCAGCCTGCTCAACCCGTGATCTGGCAGCGCTGCTCTTCCCTTGTCTCCGTCGTAAGCTTCCGATACGAAGGAAGCCAGCTTCAAGTAAGTCGCAGCAGGCAGCGTATCGAGATCCGCCCCAATACGCGGCGGCGCCTCTCCCTCGAACACTACAGCATAATCATGCCGCAGCGTCTGGCCGAATCGGCTGAACGAGCCTAGCGGCACCCTTCGAATCGACGCCTCCCGCTTCGCCCTCTCCACGCTTCTCCGAACATACAGCGTCGGCTCCCCAGCCGCAGGAACGAACAAATAGCCCGTCTGCATCGTTCCCGTCCAATAGAGAATCGAAACATTATGGGTGACAATAACAGCACTCAGCTTCTCATCGACAAGCCGCTGCTGCAAGGCGATTATCCGACTCGCAATCTCTTCAGCTGGAATATAATCATAAGCAGCCTCATCTGCAGTAAAATCATCCGTACCCGTCATCTGTATCAGCTCCGATTCATCAATGATCCCCCCAATTACATCAGTTTTCGTGTATGCAGTCAACCGCTTAGCTCTGCCACCCCCTTCACATACCAATCAATCGGGTCCAACACATTGAAGACACGTGGGTAGTCCAGATGAATAATGAGAATAACGCCAGGACGCTGGAGCGTAACCTCGTAGTTATAGGCTGAGTTCCGATACGTGTAAGGAAACAATTCATCCGCATTGATAACCTTGAAGACCTCTATTCGGACAGGCTGCCGCAGGTAAGAGCCAGCAATCGGCTTCAAATTACTGTCCAGCTGTAAATTCCCCATTAGATACGTCTTCGCTGCATTAGAAGCAGACACCGGATCGATCCACAGCGTTCCACGTGCCAGCTGCTCCTCATTCAACTGTTGAGCGGCTGCATGTGCTGCCCGATTCACCGCATGCTTCGCCTGAAACAGCGCCTTCATCGCCATCTCCTCGTCCATCTGCTGTGCATGCGCCGTTACCCACATGACAGCCATAAGCGCAAACAACAGCAGCTTCTCCACTCACTTCACCCCAGCTTCCCATTATGGAACATACTCACTCATCTTCATCCCACGCGCACTCATCCGTGCCGTCGACGGCGGCGGGTCTACGCCAATCAGCCTGTCGAGCGTGAACAACCCTTCGTAAGGATAACTAATCGTCAAGGACAGCCCTGTACCGCGCAAAAGAGGAGCGGATGCGTTCGTCGCACTGCTGCCATTCGTCGAGTCCACCTTATATTGCAAAGCTCCAGGGTCCAGTCCAAGCGACGCGAGCCGCTGCTTCGACTGCTCGATCATCACCGCATCTATATAACCGTGACTGCCGTTTGCCCCAACCTCCAGCAAATAATCAACCTCCTGCTGCAGCGCCGCCTGCCGGACAATGAGAATGTGCTTATATACTGGCGAGAACATCATCCAGCACAGCATTGCCGCGAACAACACGAATACCAGGATACTCCGCATACCTGCTCCCCTTTCCCCGTTTTATCAATGCTTCTGTCCTAAACGCTGCCCGTCTGACTCCTCTCGCTCACGGGCTCATTCGTTGAATCGAATCCCGTATATGATCTCCGCTGTGCTGCAGCTGCTTGTTCGTCCCCTCTTCCCCTTCCACGACCTGCTCATAAATAACAATGACCGTCAGCAGCAGAAGTATGGTCATCAGAATCGATCGCATCCTGCTGGCCTCCTATGTCTTTTCTTTGATCGTTTAAGGCGCGAGCGATGAAATTTTGCCATTCGCTGCCGATCCCTGAGTAAGGATCTGCTGCTTCGTGCCATTCGTATCGCCGGCAATGATCGTATTGAACAATACGATAACAACAACAATCAGCATGACCGTCATCAAAATATTACGCATTCACTTCACCTCCTTCATGGAATTCACATTACACAAAGCCGATGATTACCCGTTCAACGATTGGAACAACTGCTGTCCCTCCCGTACCCATGGGTATAGAAACACTTCAAACATATACATGATCGGCAAGCCCGCAATCGCAAACAGTACGTATGAGGTCGTCTCCTTGCGGCTTTCCTTGGCCAGCTCCAGCTTCTCCTTATAGTCCTGAATGCGCTGGCGAAGCAGCTTGTAGAACTCTTCATTATCATGCAGTCGAAGCGAATCCAGCGTCTCTACAAAGCTTGCGCCATCGTCTGTTCCAAGCCGCTGCTTGAAACGGCGGAGCGCCTCCTCCGCATCGTGATACCATTCTGCCAGCAGCCGCTGCAGGTCGCCTTGCACGACGGTAGCGAACGGCACACAGCGCGACAGCTTCGTATGCAGATGCAGGCTGGAGCCTGCAAAATAAAGAAGCTGGTTGCTGATCTGGAACACATCCTTCGTAATCCGATGCGAGCGCATCCGATGGACCGAGCGAAGCCACGGCAAATCGAAGTACAGCAGCATGTACAAGATAGCCAGTCCACCTAGTACGAATACGAACGGTCCATTGTCTGCTTTCATTCGCCAGAAGATGACGGCAGCAGCGGCAATCGGAAATACAATCGTCAGCGCCGTCCGTCTAATGACCATATAGAGCGCCGGGTCGCCTTCAACGCCGCATCCGCTGAGCAGCGCTTCCCGCTCCACGTAGGAAGCATCGTTTCTCGATAACCGCAGCTGCTTCAGCAGACGATCCGATACGGTCGTCGTGCGCCAATTCAAGCTGCTCAAATGCCGCCAACGCTGCTTGCGCTTCGGCAGCAGCTGAAGCAGCATGTAGAGTCCAATGAACAACAGGATGAACTGCGCTGCGGCACCTGCGACGAGTACCATTTGGCCAATCCATAGAGATGTGGACACAATAACCCTCCTCACAAACCGTAGTCGTTACATCTTGCGGCGCGACAGCCAAATCCCCATCAGGAAGGAGCCGAAGATAAGCACGATCGCATTCAGCATCAAATCGCGCCCCTTCGGGTCAACCAAGTAGTAGTGATAGGCGTTCTTAGGACTGTAATGAATGTTCAAGCCTACGAACAAGACTAGAAACAGCACCGGTGTAAAATTCGCAATGCGGATTTCGAGCAGCTTGTTCCGCTCCTGCTCGTTCGCGCGCCTTGACCGCCGCATATCCGTCATCAGCTCACGCAAGCTCTCGCTAATCGAGCTGCCCTCCGCTATCGAAACACGCAATAGATTGACGAAATATTCGCCCCATACATGCCCCAGCGTTCCTGCAAAGATGCGCAAGCTTGCTTCATCATCGCCCCGAACCGATAGGTTTCGGTACAGCTGGTCGAACACAGGCTGCATCTTAGCCGGCAGTCGCCGCTCCTCAATCGTTCGCTGCAGCGCGTGTCGGATGTGGCGTTCCCCTGTTACAAGATAGCTCTGATAGAACAGCTCTACTGAAGGCAGAAAATCAATTCTCGTCTGAATCTGGTTCTGAAGCAGCGCCATACGAACGATGGTATAAGGCATTAGTCCACCCAATACAGCAGGCAGCAGCGTTCCTTTCACGCTCTCAAACAAAAGCAAACCAATACTGCAGCCAACAATCGCGAGTACAGCCGATATCATGACAAAGGACACTGGCTGCAGCGGGACCCTCATCGATTCCAGCAAATCAGATAAATGCCGATACAGCCTCTCCTGCCGCATCAACAGCGACTCCAGCGCGCCCATCATGCTGCGCTTCTGCCGATATTGCAATCGACTCGTACGGTGGTTATGCGCGATCAGTCCCATGATGACGGTACGAACAATGATGAAAAGCATGAGAAACAACACCAAGATCAGAAGCATCGTAATAGGCGGTAGATCACGCATCAGCATGTCCTCCATCGCAGCTCATCTCAACCGGCAAAGCTTGCACCCCATATCGACGAAACCGCTGCATTGCTGCTGCAGTAGGCGGTGACGGATACAGCCATTGACCGCAATCTTCGTCAAACCGCACCCAATCGTTCACCACGACCGCGCCTGCCCGCCAGCCGATCTCGCCGATTCGGTAAATACGCCGTTTGCCATTCACAATTCGAAGCTCGATCCCAAGCTGCGTTACATATTGTGCAATCCGCTTCGTTAACCGCTCCGGATTCATGCCGCGGCCGTCGAGCATGCACATGTCGCTGACCGCCTCCGGCACATCTTCCAGCGTGTTCGCGTGAACGGTCGTCATACTTCCTTCATGTCCGCGCGTGCAGGCACGGACGTAGATGTTCGCGTCCTGGTCACGGATCTCGGCATGAACGATACGCTGCGGCGACTGCCGAAGCGCCAGCTTGAAAGCCTGAGCCGAGCGATGCGCCGAATCCTCTTCATCGAACTCGTATTCCACTGCATTCTTGTTCGGAAAATCACGATGGATCATCATCTCGAGCCGATTCTCCAACGTAATAATCCGTTCTTCATCAGGCAGCTCCGCAATCAGCGACTTCATCAAATGCGTCTTCCCCGAGTTGGTCGGACCGATAATAACGAGATTGAACCTCGCTTGCAGCGCTTGGACTAGCAGCTGTCGCATGCTTTCATTCATCGTTCCATAGGCAGGCTCGCACAGCGTCTGCAGTGTGAATACTTTCACGGTATAGAAGCGAATAGTCAACGTAGGCGAAGCTGTAAAGCCGAAGCCGGTCATCGTAACGCGCGAACCATCCCGAAGCATGACCTCGGCCCATCGTTTGCGCGGATTAATGCGGTCGTTATTGTAGAGGACCAAATTCTGCTGAATGCGCTCCACATCACGTACCGAAGCAAAAGCATACCGAGATAGAGACGGCACGCCGCCGCGAACCTCATAAATGCGCGTGCCGACGACTTGGATTTCCTCCAGCTCTGCCCGCTCCGCCAGCACCAGCTCTAACACATTCATGCCAATCACTTCCGCGAACAACGCTTCGGCCAGCGTTTCATACGGGTGGCTGAATTCGGGCATATCGTGGATGCGATGCCGAATCAGCCAGTCATTAATGAGCGCGAGAACATGCTCTCTCTCCTTCGCAAACCCAAGCACAGCCCGGTTCAGCCGTTCGTTGTATTGGCGCCGTTCTTCCTCTGTCAAGCCCCGAGGTGCTGACAAGTAAGTCCTCACCTCATCGGCAATTCTCGTGAAGCTGCCGCCATCCTCTTCTCCGGCTGTTCCAGCGACGATACGTTCGCCAGGCGCCGCCCCCGAACGCAGCTTGGAGGAATAACCCGCTGGCGAGAATCGCTCATGGATGCTCATGAGCCCACCCCATTGCGATGGGCAAGCAGCTTGCGGTACCACGGCTGACGATAAGCCTGCCGAGCACGCTGAATGCCATATTGCTGCATCCACTGCTTGGCTGGCTGCTGCATGACTGCTTGTCCTTCAGCGGCAGCCAGCCACTTGTCATATTGGCCGCTGTCCAGCTGCATAAGGAGCGGCTTTGTCAACTGAAGCTCGCCTGCGAGCGGAAGCCCCGTCTCTTTGCTCACATCTTTCACACGAAATCCCCCCATTGCCCATGGCGAATGAATCACTAACAGCTCATATCCGTTGGATGGCACACCGAACAACGGCGATATTTGACCAATCCAGCGGCTGCAATCTTCCTGAAAATGCGAAAGTGCATTCGTTGTTACCAGCACCCGCGTTGAAGCCTCGCGAACGGCGCATACGGTTGCGGCATTGTCCCAATAAGCGCCAACGTCTGCGACTACGATGTCAAACGTTCGCCGCGCCGTCTCAAGCAAATACTCGATTTGATCAGTCGTATAGAACTCCGCCTGATCCCGATCCATATTGCCGAACAGCACATGCAGACCCGTTATTCCATTAACCGGGTATGTACAGCGGGCAAGCTGTTCCGGCCTCAGCGATCGGTCGCGCAGCTCTGGCCGAATATGCTCCATTCCGACCGCCGGCCGATCTACGCCGATGTAACGCTGCAGCTTGGCGCTCTTCAAGTTCAAGCATAGATATCCGACCATCGCACTGCTGCTCTCAGCGATTCGGCAGGCGGCAGCGAAGGCAGCGACCGTCGTGCCTATGTTCGGCGTCGTCCCGATGAATACAAGCAGCGGAGCGGCACTCGTCGCATTCAACGCTCCTCACTCCTTTCCGCAACAATGACATCACCCTCTTCGAACGAATCGAACGACGCTGGACTGAAGGCGATAACGAGCTTTCCTCCTCCTTTGCACAGCTCATCGATTCGAAGCCACTGCGCCTCTGTCAAATTCAAATTCACGTATTCGATCATTGCATTCGCATCGCGCCGAGAGGCATACATCCTTTCTTTGTCGTTATCCGCGAGCGACATGAGATTGGATTGATCAGCGTTGTCGACTTCGACATTGTTCGACGATTTTACGGAAGCGACAGTTACCGGCTCATCGAACAACCGGACAGAAGCGATATTCTCACCCGTCCCATACACCATCACTCGGTCACCAGCGCGAATGCCATTGGACACAGACAACACATAAGCGCGCGGAATCTGGAATGTTGATTCTGAGCGGTTCGGCATGAGACGATAGCGGTCCAGCTTCCACTTCAGCACAGGCTCATCGACCCCAAGCGGTACAACAGCTTCCCATCCATCTGCTTCTTGCGGCTGCAGAAGCATGGCTTCATTGACTGCGGATCGAGCTAGCGGTGTATAAGTCAAATCAGCCGCCGCAATCCGCTCCCCCGCGGCAATATATCTTTTCGGCACGACAACGCGCACCATCTCCTGCTCCTGCACACTGCGCTGCTGTACGACATAGATGCTGTAGACGAGCACACCTGATAATAATGCGGCAGCCACGCTGACAGCCGTATTGCGTTTTCTACTCATAGACCGACAGAACTCCTCTCACGACTTTTCAACACTAGCTAAGGCAAACCATCAACCATTACCATGGAACACAAAAAAGAACGCAGCCATCGCACGTATTCGTACGTAGTGGCATGCGTTCTTCGCATCCGTTCCTGTATGGGGCAGTGTCGTCATCGACGACTTGCTAAATTTGACTATATATTAACAACTGTGTCGTCATTTGTCTATCCTATTTTGTGGATTTTGTCGAATATTTGTTCAACACTCGACGAAAGGCATGAAAACTTATAAGTTCTTAGGTCGTATTAGTCCCGAATCCGATACAGGTTTCGATAGCCAAGCTCCTTGGAAATCTGATCGGCGTATTTCTTCACGAAGTAGCTGTACTTCTCGATATTGTCCGGCGTGAACCGGATGGATGGTCCTGCTATGTTGAGCGAGCCGATGACCGTATTCTCGTAAGAAAAAATAGGAGCCGCGATCCCCGTCGTCCCTTCCGTCATCTCCCCGTCCGTAATGGCGTACCCCCGGTTGCGAATCAGCTCCATATCCTTCTCGACATATTCGCGCGTCAATGGCTTCAGTGCGGGGTGATCGATCCAATCCGTTTCCGATAAAATCGCGTCGCGCAGCGGCTGAGGCATGTAAGCTAGAATGACACGATTCGAAGCGCCAATGAAGAGCGGCAGTTTAAGCCCGATAGGCTCTGATATTTTGAGAATTTGCGGGGAGTCGATGCAGTCAATGTAGACGCCCTCCGTATTCTCCCTCGAAGCGAGATAGATCGTCTCCTTCGTATGACGGCTCAGCTCCTCCATGAATGGGCGTGAAACCGAGCGAAACATGAGGCTGTCCCACATGAGGAAGCCGTATTTCATAATGGATAAGCCAAGCTTATATTTCTTCGTCTTCTGATTCTGAGCGACGAAGCCATGCTCCGAGAGTGAGTTCAGAATACGGTGCACGCTCTGAACCGGCATATCCAGCTCTCGGCTAATCATCGTGACGCTGACTTCTTTGTCGCTGCCTTGCGGGACCAGCATGTCTAAGATCTGAATCGCTTTTGCAATGACGGACACGACCGCACCTCCCAAATCAATCTGATTGTTATTTCCATGTTAAGTAACCTTACATAATTCTTATTATACCTTAGGTTGTATCCGTATTATCAAGAGGGTATCGCTAATTTGATGTGAATTTTCCTACCAGCAGTATCCACCCTTCGTCCGGCGAACGGGGAAGCCTGCTAATGTGCAGGAACTATCTCCATGCTAGCGTGGAGCGAGCAGCTTTCCTGCGAAAATGCAGGCTTCAGTGCAGAATGGGCCTCATTCGTAAAGCTGTGCGGCTGATTCCTGCACTTCCTCTGCAGGCATCGAGTGATATTAGGTTCCAACAAGTAAAAAACCTGCACTCCTGCAGGTTTCACGCGACAGCCTATTCAAAGCGCTCTTCTATCTGTTTTAACTGGCCGCAATCCGATCAAGAATGCTGTGCAGCATACGGAATGATGCTGCGCTTCGGCTCATCTCCGAACGAATACGGGTCGCATCCTGTATATAAGGCGCGGGTACTAATTCGCTTGTCCAACGTGTAAGCATCTGCTCGATGCAGGCCGGTGTCGTCTCCAGATGAAATTGCAACGCTAGAATGCGATCCCCCCAGGCGAAGGCTTGTTGACCGCATGCATCGGATTCTGCTAGGCGGCGCGCCCCCTCCGGCAGGACGTACGTATCGCCATGCCACTGGAACGAATGAAATTCCTCCGGCAGCGCATCAAACCAAGGATGGCGATCCGTCGTTCGGTTGATCCGATGCCACCCGATCTCCTTCACCTCGTGACGGTGCACACTGCCGCCTAGCAGCTCCGCCAACAGCTGCGCTCCAAGGCAGATGCCTAATATTCTCACATCCTGCTCAATTGCCCTTGTAACAAACCGCTTCTCTTCGACGAGCCAATCTAGCTTCGCATCGTCATAAGCACTCATCGGACCGCCAAGGATAACGAGCAGATCCGTCGCTTCCAGCCACGTCTCTGCCAGCCCCGCAGAAGGGTCTGCGATTTGCAGAAGATGTCCATTGCGCGACGCCCATTCTTCCAACGCCATCGTATCATCGAAATCAAAATGTTTCAGTGCCAGTATGTTCATGCGCTTCCCTCCAACGTCTTCCGTGTGCTGGATTTATTCATCTCTATAAAGCAATCGTACCCCGATGACACGGAATTCGCAGTCCCTTTTTCCCACATAGTAGGATAGTCATGAATAAAATCGTGTCAAAATGAGAAAAGAAAGAACCCTCCGACCCGTATCCGTATTGCTTCTAAGTTCTAATATCGCCGCAAATACAAATAACCCTCTGACGAATACCGTCAGAGGGTTTGAAGATGTTGATTTAGAAATCGATTAATCCGACGCTGATTTGCAGCGCCTCATCGACTTTACGCATCATTTCGTCGTCCAAATGCGTGATTTTGTCTGTAAGGCGCTGCTTGTCGATGGTGCGAATCTGTTCGAGCAGCACAACAGAATCCCGATCGAAGCCGTGCGATTCCGCTTCAATCTCCACGTGCGTAGGCAGCTTCGCCTTCTGGATCTGAGCGGTAATGGCTGCTACGATAACCGTCGGGCTGAATCGGTTGCCGATATCATTCTGGATAACGAGTACGGGACGAACGCCGCCTTGCTCAGACCCCACAACGGGTGACAAGTCCGCAAAAAATACATCGCCGCGTTTAACGATCAAGCTTTACACCCCGCTTACGAGACGGCCGAGCGTATTGTCGGCATCTTCCTCCGCGTGAAATGCTTCCGAGGCCATATTCAAGTTGATCTTAGCCATCTCCATATATCCGCGCTGCATCGATTCGCGGATTTGCCGCTTCTTTCGCTCCATCAGATACAGCTTCATAGCCTGACGGATAAATTCGCTGCGGTTGGAATTTTCTTTGGCGACGATGCCGTCGACTTCCTCCAGCAGCTGATCCGGCAAGCTGATCATGATCCTCTTGGTGTTCTGCAAATTGGCCACCGAACTCGCACCTCCAAAACTTTTCCAGACCCTTATAACCATTATGTCAAATTACCGATGGCGCTATACTCCACATACTTATGAAGCGAATAGAAGTGTTATGCAACGGTCCAGTAGCTGCATGTATTCCTATTCGAGAATGGACGCCGAATAAAACCACTATCAATCCGATTGCAATAAAATTCGAGGTAAAATGCAATATTCCTGCTGCAAATCACAATTTACGCAAAGGAAATTAATACTAGCCGAGCAGTGGGTTGACAACTGCTGTCACTTCTTCGCCTCTTCTGTAAACACGCGGCACTCGAGCAGCGAGCATACAGATCACTTCGTATGGTATCGTGCCGAGCTGATCCGCGATTTGTTCCGCTGTAATCCAAGCATTGCCTTGGCGTCCAAGCAGCACAACCTCTTCGTCCGGTGCGATTGCACGGCCATCTGCTTCTGCAGGTCCAAGCGCGATCATGCATTGATCCATACAAATGGATCCGAGCACAGGTACACGTACGCCGCGTACGAGCGCCTCTGCCTTGCCAGTCAGCATGCGACTGAAGCCATCCGCATATCCGATCGGCAATGTACCAATTCGTTCTTCGCCAGCCGTAACATAACGTGCGCCGTAGCTGATGCCCCAGCCTTGCGGCGCCGTCTTCGTCATCGCAATCGCGGTCTTGAGCGACATAACCGGTTCAAGCTGAATCCGCTGCTTATTCACATATTCAGAAGGATAGATTCCGTACATGCTGATACCCAGACGAAGCATGCCATGGCCCCATTCCGGCGTATCGATTCCCGTCGCGCTATTCGCCGCATGGATCAATTTAATAGGCAGCTCATTCTTCTTCACGTAGTCGACTACGCTCGTGAATCGCTCATACTGCTTTTCTGTATAGGCTTTGTCCAGCTCATCCGCCTTGGAATAGTGGGTGAACAAGCCTTCGACTTCCAGCTGACTCACCTTAAGCGCACGTTCGATGAACGCCTCAGCTTCACCGCCCGCCAGCTTGCCAAGACGCCCCATACCGGAATCGATCTTAATATGCGCTTTGAGCTTCTTCCCGTTATTCGGCAGCGCAGCGGCAGCCTCGAGAATATCGTCACGGAACAAAGCAATCGTAATATCATGATCCCGCGCAGCTGCCAGACCTGCAGGAGGGACATAACCAAGCACTAGAATTGGGGTGCGAATTCCGTTCAGACGAAGCTGAAGCGCCTCATCGAGAAAAGCAACCCCCATGTAATCAACGCCGAATGCTTCTGCTTCCCGCGCAATCTGTACTGCACCATGACCATAGGCATTCGCCTTCACAGATGCCAACAGCAGCATGTCACTCGGAATTGCTTGTCGAAATGCCGTCAAATTGCTGCGCAGCGCATCTAACGAAATTTCCGCCCGCGTTGCGCGATAAAAAGCTTCCACTTATCGTCACCTTCTTCTCATGCCGTAACAAATCCAATAAAAACTATGTTAAAGGTTGCAGCTAACAGTGTCAATGAAACCGAGCCGTTTTCCGAGTGGAAGAAGTTAGAAGCAGCAAGGGACAGCAGCAATCCTTATCGGATCGCGCTGTCCCTTGTTGTACTGCTCGTTTGCTTACTTTCCGCCCTCGTCCATCGATTGGGCAATGAGTACCATTTCGGACTCTGGCAGGTCCGCACTCGTCAATCGATACTCGATCCCTTCATACGTCCAAGTCAGCGTCTGCTGCTCTTCTCCATCGCTAATGGAGCCCATCGTAAAGCCAAGGTCGAGCATATAGCCAGGGGTGTAGGATACCGCAACATCCTTAGGCTGCGTCTGGATGATTGTGAAATTGTACGTGCCTTGATAGCGCTGCATGATGCCTGGATATCCGCCGAAAGTAATTTCTTGCGAATCCTTAAACGCTACGCCGGCTGGCAGGTAGGCTGGGTCAAGCTCAAGGAAATCGAGCGGCTGCGTCATTGCGTCATCGGCTTGATCTTCTCCCTGCTCCTCCGTTACGCCTTTGTCACCCGTCGAGCTCGTATCGCCTTGTTGATCTTCTGCTCCATTCGCTGCGGCATTATCTTTGGAAGGCTCTGTGCTGCTCGTCTTTCCTTGTTGATCGGTACCGTTCGCGTTATCCGTATTATTGGCTTTATCTGTGCTGCCAGCTTGGTCACTCGTCGATGGCGTGCCGCTAGCATTCAGGTTAGCCTGCGTATCGAAGGCATTCTTATCGAACTTCGGATCGAAGTTGAACTCGTCGAATGTCACTTTCACCATGACCGATGCGTTCGTATCCGACACTTCTACTTTACGAGGCGCAAAGTCCTCTTTGTTCAGCCAAATCTTTTGCCGAGCGAGCGATCCATTCTGATAATTAGCCATGACGTCGAATACGTACGAGTCATTCTCGGTTGCGAATTGTCTCGATTGGTCGAGCACAATGCTGGACAACAACGTTTGGTACAGGTAAACCTGTCCTTGGTTGTCCGGCCAGTCGCTCTGGAACCGGAACACTTTGTTCAGCCTTGGCGTCAGCACGAACACACCGTCATCGTTACGAAGTACAATTTGCGTAATATCCTTCTTCGCATTCGTCAGGGCAATCCGATAGTAATGATCCTTCTGATACCATACCTCTACCTTGTACTCGAGCGGCTGCTGACTCGTATTCAGCGTCATCGTCCCTTTGGCTTGGTAACTCTCCAGCTTGTTCTGCACCTTGTCCAGCTCTTTTACGACCGAATCCGCGTTTTTAGCTCCGCAGGCGGATGCCACCACCGTGATGAGCATCATAATGGCCGTGATCAAAACGATCCGACGCATGCGATCAACCCCTTCAGCACATTGTGTGAACAACTGATAACATGTCTATGTGCGGACTTGGCCAAATATGCAGACTAGCTTGACGAGCATGACAAGCTAGTGGGATGAAAGCGGCGGCTCGGATTCGCGCGGGGCGGCGCAGGGCGGCCTGTAGGTGCACTTCTGCACCTACACGCGCTCGATTGCGCCGCGGAGCGGCCCGTAGGTGCACTTCTGCACCTACACGCGCTCGATTGCGCCGCGGGGCGGCCCGTAGGTGCACTTCTGCACCTACGGGCGCTCAATTGCGCCGCGGGGCGGCTCTTAGGTGCACTTCTGAACCTACGGGCGCTCAATTGCGCCGCGGGGCGGCCCGTAGGTGCACTTCTGCACCTACAGGCGCTCGATTGCGCCGCGGGGCGGCCTGTAGGTGCACTTCTGTACCTACACGCGCTCGATTGCGCCGCGGGGCGGCTTGTAGGTGCACTTCTGCACCTACGGGCGCTCGATTGCGCCGCGGGGCGGCCTGTAGGTGCACTTCTGCACCTACAGGCGCTCGATTGCGCCGCGGGGCGGCCTGTAGGTGCACTTCTGCACCTACGGGCGCTCAATTGCGCCGCGAGGCGGCTCGTAGGTGCATTTCTGCACCTACACGCGCTCGATTGCGCCGCGTGGCGGCCCGTAGGTGCACTTCTGCACCTACACGCGCTCGTTCGCGCCGCAGAATAGCAAACTTGATGAGAACAATTCATTGTGTAGTTCATAACAATCTACTAATTTTCTCTTGCATATTAATTCCATACCGTTATACTGTGGTTAATCAACTATATGGATAGTGACGAAGAACGTCCTGAATCACCGCTAACTGCGGGATTTGGGACTTTTTTATTTTCTGTGGAAGCGAGGGGATTTCGTTGGGATTTGTTGAAGAGCACGATAAGTGGCTGAAGGGGCACATTAAGGGTAGAAAAGGTGAGCGCAAGGGGCGCCTGGAGCGTGGACATGGGCATGGTGAGACACTGTTTCTGGAGCGAGTATGGTGGCCGATTTTTGGAAACTTAGATGATCTGCATCCTGAATATGAAGTGACCGACTGGAGAGGCAGGCCCTATTTTTTGGATTTAGTTTGGATGCCTGGAGATGGAAGATGCAAGTTTGCGTTTGAGATCAAAGGCTTTGGTCCGCATGTACAGCAAATGGACAGAATTCGTTATCGCCAAGAGTTAAACCGCGAAACATATTTGCAAGTACTCGGCTACAAAGTCGTTGCAATTCCATATGACGACTTAGCCGATCAACCAGAACTTACAATTTCACTGATCAAAATGCTGCTCGCTCCTTATCTAACCTCACTCGATCTGAACAATGGATATTCACGTTTGGAGCGCGACGTTCTCATGCTCGCCCTTCGCCGTAACAAGCCTCTTCGACCTGTCGATCTTGTAGAGGAACTGACGATCAACCGACGCACTGCTGTACGAGCCCTACAGTCGTTAACATCCAAAGGGAGGTTCAAGGCGCTGCAATCCACAAACAATATTAGGGTCAAGCGTTATGAGTATATTCACACATTCTCCGATACATGGAATTGGTAAATAAGTTAACTCTAGTAGGTGTAAACATACACCTACTAGAGTTAACCGAGGCGGGCCAGCTCGCGTAGGTGCAGATGTGCACCTACGGACCGTCTTTCGCGCCGGGCCGGCTCGTGTAGGTGCAGATGTGCACCTACAGACCGCCTTTCGCGCCGGGCCGGCTCGTGTAGGTGCAGATGTGCACCTACAGACCGCCTTTCGCCTCGGGCCGGCTCGTGTAGGTGCAGATGTGCACCTACAAACCGCCTTTCGCGCCGGGCCGGCTCGTGTAGGTGCAGATGTGCACCTACAGACCGCCTTTCGCGCCGGGCCGGCTCGTGTAGGTGCAGATGTGCACCTACGGACCGCCTTTCGCGCCAGGCCGGCTCGTGTAGGTGCAGATGTGCACCTACAGACCGCCTTTCGCGCCGGGCCAGCTCGCGTAGGTGCAGATGTGCACCTACGGACCGCCTTTCGCGTCGGGCAAGCTCGCGTAGGTGCAGATGTGCACCTACGGACCGCCTTTCGCGCCGGGCCGGCTCCCGTAGGTGCAGATGTGCACCTACAGACCGCCTACCGCGCCAAGCCCGCTCCCGCAGGTGCAGATCTGCACCTGCGTCCCGCCAGCCGCGCTGGGCTATTGCCCCACCGATCCTACCTTCCCGGCAGGATCTTCTTGATCCAGTCGCCGAAGCTTTTCGGGTTACGGCTCTGGATCAGCACGACGCCCTCGCCGCGGAAGCGGCATACGAGGCCTTCGCCGCTCGTCAGGCTGCCCAGCCAGCCCTTGGATGCTTTCTCAATCGAATATTGCATATAGTCAGGCCATGCAACGAGATGCCCGTTGTCGACGACCACTTCTTCGCCTGGTCCAAGGTTAATCGCATGGATCGCACCATATGACGAGAGGAATACGGTTCCCCGGCCGCTAATTTCAACGATGAAGAAGCCCTCGCCCGACATCAAGCCGCGGCTCAGGTTCTGCATCTGCGTCTTCACTTCAATACCGCTTGTCCCAGCAAGAAAACCGTCCTTCTGAACAAGCAGCTTATATGAGCCATCCAGCTCAACCGCTTGTACATCGCCGAGCGAGCCCGGCGCTAACAATACTTCGCCCGCCCCCCGTGACGCCACCAGCTCCTGGAAGAAAAATTTCTCCCCGGCCAGCATCCTTCCGATACCGCGCATAATGCCGCCATCAACAGTACCCGTCACTTCAACGGTTGGCGACATCGAGACCATTGCCCCCATCTCGCCCTTCACGCTTTCACCGCGCTCCAGCTTCACCTTCAACATCGCGAAGGCACCTTGGTACAGCACTTCATACTTCATCTCGATAATCCTCCAAGTCACCTGTAATAGTAAATCACAATTCCTGATGAAAGAGTCTTTCTTCATCTTGACAGTAGCATATATAATACGAAAAAAGAAGCGACCGGTTTCCCGATCGCTTCTTGCTTCTCTACTAATGTTAGGTTGCACTGCCTTCCTTGCTTTTCGATTGCTGCTTCTCTTTGTCGCTGTTATCGTTCTGACGCTGATCAGCGCCTTTGCCTGCATCATATTGCGCGCGCTTCTCCATAATAAAAGCCCGCCATTTGTCCGGATTCTTCTCACGCGCAGCTTTGAGCTCCTTATGAAGCTGCTCAACCGATTTGCCCTCCGTCGCAATGCCGAAGTACTTAGCTGCCTCTTTCAAGCGCTCCTCGAACTTCGCTTTATGCTCCGTCTTGAACGCTTCCCACTTCTGCGGGTTAGCTTTCTTCGCTGCCTGAATTTCTTCATATAGCTGCTTGCTGTCTTTACCATCGGTCTTAATGTCAAAATACCGCGCAACATACTGCAGCCGTTTCAGCTGATGCTGCTCATCGTGACGACGACCATGGCCGTGTCCGAACGGTCCTTCCGGCCCTTTGCTCTCCTGCCGCTGCTCTGTATTTGGTCCCGCATCCGCTTCTGGAATCGCCTGTGCGCTCGCCCAAGAAGGTGAAACCGATAGCAGCAGCATCGCTGCGATACCGAGCGCTAGGCTCTTGGATCGAAATGTCATGTTGAACATACCTCCCGTTGTAGAATCGGGAATAGTATGGACATTATTTCCACGCCGTATGCACACATCCAAACGTTCAACAGCAGCCGTGTGCAGCTGTCACCTTCACCTAATCCATCCGCTCCAGCTCATTCAGCTTATGAAGAACCGCTTCCCGTGAGAAATGCTCGCCGATAAATACCGCTACATCATTCACCTTGCCTTGCGGAGTAATCCGGATAAAATCCGTCTCCTTATACGCATATTGGAACAAGAAACGGCTCGCCGTCTCGCTGTCCCGGAATGTCACGACACCCTTCGCACGATAAACGTTATCTGGGAGTGCCCGCAGAAACGCCTCAAACGCATGACTATCAACCGGATTCGTTAAAAAATGGGTCAGCGACATCACATGGGCATGGGACTCATGCACATGTCGATGATCATGGTCATGATGACAATCCGGCCCGCATACATGCGAATGCTCATGCGCGTGTGTGTGTGCGTGCTCCGCTTCCCCTGCCGCACTTCCACTCTCATGGACAGCCGCAGCCGTTCCCACTTCGCCTTCGTTCCGATTAACGACAGCTTCCAACCACTGCTCGTCTACGGCGCATCGCACCGTTGCTGCAATAGGCGCATACCCATTCGTCTCACGCATCAGCTGTTCAGCCTGCATGCGCTCGTCGCCTTCCAGCCGATCCACCTTGTTCAGCAGCAGCTGCGAAGCGCAGCGGATCTGCTCCTTCATCAGCTTGAACGTTTGTCCGCCGCTGCGGCTGCGCGCAAGCAGCTCCGGTCCGTCCACGACAGCGATGATCGACTTCAGCTCAATCGGTGCATACAACGCTGTTTCCGTAACACCGTCGATCATTTCGAATGGGTTCGCCGCACCTGTCGCTTCAATAATGACGGCATCAGGCGCATACTGATCGACAAGCTGCTTCAGCTCCAAGCTTAGATCGCCGCGAATCGAGCAGCAGATGCAGCCGCCGAGCAGCTCTGCCATCGGCACATCCGACTCCACCGCAAGGCCGTCCAGGTTCACGTCGCCAAGCTCGTTCATGACGACAGCCGCTTTGCGTCCTTGCTGCTCATACACTTGGAGCAAACGGGAGAGCAGCGTCGTTTTGCCGCTGCCCAGAAAGCCCGTGAGTATATGGACATCTATGGTTCGTTTTTCATTTTGCATACATACAGCCTCCTAAAGCAATTTGCTATCTTCTTCGAGACTACTCGCTATGAGCAAATGGCTCTCCGTTCAACCTATCCGCACAATCGTACCAAAATCCATCCATTAGAGCCAGCCCCTCGTCGACGACAGCAGCATAAACTTGAAAAAGCTGATACAGGCGAAAAATACGCCGCGTATCAGCTTGCTGCCCTTCATTACCTATCTATACCTTGAATCGATTCACGATACTCTCTAATTCATTCATCACTTGAACCATCCGATCGGTCAGCTCCGTCACATTCTCGATAAGGCTAACCTGCGATTCGGCGCTGGCAAGCACCTGCTGCGAGCTTGCAGCGCTTTCCTCCGCCATCGCCGAGCTTGTCTGAATGAAATTCGCAATGGTCTGCTTGCTGTCCATAAGCCGCTCCATCGATTCTGCGATTTGGGCAATATAGCCATTCATCGTGTCAACCGTCTCACTCAGCACGAGGAACATGCCCGACGTGACGTGAACGGCCTCCTCCTGCCGATGAACGATATTCGATGCGGTCTGCATCGATTGGAACGTTTGGACTGCGGAGTGTTGAACCGTACCGAGCAGCTCCTGGATGCGGCTTGCAGAAACATTGGATTGATCAGCCAGCTTGCGGATTTCGGAAGCGACAACCGCGAAGCCTTTGCCATGCTCACCAGCTCTCGAGGCCTCGATCGAAGCATTCAACGCCAACAAGTTCGTCTGCGATGAAATGCCGGCGATCGTATCCGCCATATCGCCAATTGCATCAATGTCACCTTTCAGTCTTGTGAGACTGCTCATAACGTCGTTAGACATTGATACCGTCTGCTGCATAGATTCCGTTAGCACGGAAACCGCTTCGCTTCCCTGCTCCTGCTTCTGCTTGAGCGTCTGATTGTAGGCATGAAGCTGGCTTGCATTATGCTTCGTCTCGTCGATCGCCCCGGTCAGCTGCCTTACAGCCTCGACGCCGAACTCCATCTCCTGCGCCTGCGTCGCAGATGCGCCTGCCATCTCTTGAACGGCCATTCGAATCTCACGGGAAATGGCAGCCGTCTGATCCGAGTACAACTTAATCCACGCTGTATCCGCCTTACTTGCCGCTGTCGCTCGCTTCACATCTTTGACTATCCCGTGGATTTGATCGAAGAAGCGGTTCGCTGCATTGGACACCTCGCCGATTTCATCTTTGAAGCCGACAGGCAGACGATGGGTAAGGTCAGCATCTCCTTCGCTAATGGCTGTCATCGACTGCTGGAGCAGCTTGATTCGGCGCGTCTGCCGGTTGACGATGAAGAAGACGACGGCAATGGAAAGCAGTAATCCCGCTGCCGCGCAGCCAATGGTCAGATTGCGAATATCATCTAACACTTTGGTCGTAAGCGCCATAATGAAATATTCGCCGTTCGACAATGAAGATACGTAATAATCAACTCGTTGACCATGGAAGCTTGAAGAGAGATAATCCGTTTCCTTCGCTTGGAGCCCCTTCGCCAGTTCAAGGAGCGAGCTATTCAGCTCCGTGGTTGCTTCGTCGCTCGTGTAGACGAGCTTGCCATCGCTGTCCGCCATCGCCGAGAACAGAATATCTTCTCCCAGCTCCTCCTTCAACTCATTAATAAGCTGCTGAGCGCCGATGCTCTCTTCCAGCTCTGTCAATCGGGCTCCGTCACGGCCAACCTGCACGATATGTTTAGAAGTCCAGCCCGATACGCCGACATATTTGTACACCTTCGGGTCAACCGTTCGAGCTTGTGCCGGCTGCGCGACACGATCGCGTTTGCCATTGATCAAATCCATAAATTCGTAGGCCTGCGCCTTCGGATCTGTTCCGAAATTAAAATCAATGTTTTGTCCGAGGTTAGTGACCAATACTTGCCCTGTCCCGTCCGTTACCCAGAATTCATCGATGCCTGACCGCTTCGACAGCTCCACGGCAGTCTGGTACGTTAACAATCCCTTCTCGACTAGATAAGAAACGAGCGTTGCTTGCCCGTACATTTCGTTCTCCATCACATTCTCTGTCGTTTGTCTTGCAATTAACGCATTCTCAAGCCCAATTGCAGCAAGCTTCGCTGTGGTGCGGCCCTTCTCGTGGATGTTAAGCGCTGCCAGCTGATAGACAACGACAGACAGTAAGGTGATTGTCGCTATTACGACAATGGCTGCTGGCCAGATGATTTTGTACTTGATCGATTTCGTGATGAGCAAGTGGGCTGCCTCCTGTGATATGAACGTCTATTTTTTATGAACTCATGGTAAACGGGAGGAGTAAACCTAGCAAGTAAGTATATTTCTAACAAACCAGAATTTGGTCGACAAAATTTAAACTATTATAATTATTTAAGTAATTTGTTAATTTTTTTAAACCGTTCTTTTATTGCATAAAATCATTGAGCCCTCCTAAACTAGCTTTGCAACAAAAAAAGGCCAGGCTCCCCAAATACGGAACCCAGCCTTCTTGTTATAATGCCGTCGAAGCGCTGCGCAGCGCAGCTTCCTTCTCGCGCACGAGCGGAATAACCTTCTCGCCGAATGCTCGAATATCTTCCTCATAGTGCAGGAATCCGGTCAAAATGAGATCGACCCCAATTGCCTTCAGTGCGATGATTCGGTCTGCCACCTGTTCAGCCGTGCCAATCAGCCCTGTCTTGAACCCATCGTTATACTGGACGAGATCCTCAAAGTTCGAATTCGCCCACATGCCTTCCCGCTCCGGCGATGCTTGGCCTGCGAACTGCACTTGGCTGCGGAAGCCATCCACCGCTTCAGGATCTGCATAATGAATAATGTCGCGCAGCACCTGCCGCGCCTCTTCCTCCGTATCGCGCACGATAACGAAGGCGTTAACGCCAAACTTCAGCTCCCGGCCATAAGCAGCAGCCTGCTTGGACACATCCTCAATCTGGCCGCGGAAGCCGTCTATCGTATTGCCGTTCATGAAATACCAGTCTGACACTCTGGCAGCCATCTCACGTGCAGCAGATGAATTGCCTCCCTGGAATACTGGCGGCACGACAATCGGCTTAGGTTTATGAGGTGCCCCGTTCGTCCGATAAAAGTCGCCGCGGAAATGGCTTTCCTCTTCCGTCCACAGCTGCTTCAGCACACGAATAAACTCCTCGGACCGGCGGTAACGCTCGTTATGATCCAGCCAAGGCTCGCCGAAGCCGTGAAATTCGCCCTTGAACCAGCCGCTTACTATATTGATGGCTGCACGCCCATGGCTAATCTGGTCGAGTGTCGTGAGCGCCTTCGCGATCGTACCGGGATGCCATAGACCTGGCAGCACGGCAGCGATCAGCTTCAGCTTCTCCGTTGCAGCGGCGAGCCCCGCAGCCAGCGTGATTGCTTCCAGCTGATTCTCCGCGCCATAGCTTGCAATGAATCGTGTTTGCAGCAGCGCATATTCGAAGCCAGCCTCTTCCGCCTGTTTGGCGTACCTCACATTATCGTCGTATGACCAGCCTGTTCGCTGTGGAATTTTGGAGATGACAAGTCCTCCGCTTACATTCGGAACCCAATACGCAAATTTCAATGACATCGTACTCACTCCATTCTTCGATATAGAATCGCACACTACTGTGCAGAAATAGCTGGCGTCGCTTTCACGACATGTTCAGGGAGCTTGTTGTTCGCGATCATTTCCCCGAATGGACTAATGAACGAGCGATCGGTCTCTCCGTATCGCGGGCCATACCCAAGCTTAGGGAACAACAGCTCCGCTACGCGATAAGCCTCTTCCAGATGCGGGTAGCCGGACAAAATAAACGTCTCAATGCCAAGCTGCTCATATTCCCGTATGCGTGCAGCTACTTGATCCGGATCGCCGACAAGCGCCGTTCCTGCGCCACCCCTTACGAGGCCGACGCCTGCCCAAAGGTTAGGGCTAATCTCAAGCTTGGAGCGGTCTCCATTATGAAGCTCGGACATTCTGCGCTGTCCGACCGAGTCCATGCGCGCCATAATCTGCTGAGCGGAAGCGATCGTCGCTTCATCCAGATGGGCAATGAGATCTTCTGCAGCCTGCCACGCCTCTGCCTCTGTCGGACGAACGATGATGTGCATCCGGATACCGAAGCGAAGCGTCCGCCCCGTCTTCGCTGCTGCCTCGCGCATTTGTTTGATTTTGCTTTCTACCTGCGCTGGCGGCTCTCCCCACGTCAGGTACACATCCACATGATCAGCCGCTACTTGCATGGCTGCTTCGGAGGACCCGCCGAAGTAGAGTGGCGGATAAGGCTTCTGGATCGGCGGATACAAGACCTCGCCCCCGTTAACCTTTAGATAGTCGCCTTCGAAGTCGACTGTTTCGCCCGCGAGCTCTCGGCGCCAGATCGTAAGAAACTCGTCCGTCAGCGCGTAACGATCATCATGCGACAAGAATAGACCGTCACCTTCCAGCTCTACCGGATCTCCGCCCGCGACTACGTTAATGAGCAGCCGTCCTTTGGAGAAGCGATCGAGCGTTGCGCTCATTCTCGCGGCAGTCGTTGGCTGCATGAGGCCCGGCCGTACGGCGACGAGAAACTTCAGCTTCTCCGTTACGGATACGAGCGTCGATGCTGCAATCCACGCATCCTCGCACGATTTACCCGTTGGAAGCAGTACCCCGGCGTAACCCAGCTCATCGACTGCCTGGGCAATCTGCTTGCAATATTGAAACGTTACCGCCCTTGCTCCTTCCGTTGTCCCAAGATGACGTCCGTCTCCATGTGTCGGAATAAACCAAAATAATTTCACTTTACTTCCTCCTTCTATCGGCTCGTTGTTTATTCGGTTAGTGCGTCTTCAGGCTGCTCTTGCTCTTCGCTCTTAACAGCTCCCAGATAGGATCAACAAGCGATGCTTTGTCGTAACGGTTGTAGTGGCTCGCCAGCCCTCGAATCGGATCACCCGCATAGAACCGTTCATACAGCTGATGCCTTGCTCCAAGCGGACTGCCAATGAGATCCCAAGCGAGCTTGAACAGCGCAACCTTCTTCTCCGCACTGACATTTGCTCCTTCGAAGTACCGATGCATCAATTCAGATATCGGGCCGTAGAAGTCCTCGATGCCCGAAGGCGTCTGCACGAATCCGCCAGCGCCTACCTGCTGCAAAATCTCAATCGCTCGCGGATAATATTTGGTGCCTAGGCTGCGCGCCGTCTCGATATACTGCAGGTTCGGAACGAGCACACCGGCAGCATCGCGCGAAGCGGTCGTCTCGGATGCGATAACCAGCGACTTGATGACGTCGATCTGCGTAATAAGCTCGCCCAGCTTCTCCTGAATATGAAGAAACCCGGTGACGCCAATTGATTCTGCCACTGCAAAAGCGACACCCGTAATGAATTCCAGCTTCGCCACGAATCGAACGACGTTCTGATGGAACGCAAGGCCGTTGGCCGTCTGATTCGCCCGCAGCGCGAGCACCTTCTCCGTATCCCCGTATAGAAGCACCCGCTCCCATGGGATCAGCACATCATCGAAGAACAGCACCGCGTCCATTTCATCGTAATGACTGCTTAGCGGATGATTCTGCTCATGCTGGTCGGCGAACGATTCCCGGCATACGATGTGCAGCCCCTTGGCGTTGGCCGGCACAATCAGCACATGGGCATGCTTCTGCTGCTGCGACTGGAATTGCAAGAATGAGAAAATGACGAAGTCATGGGTGTACGGCGCGCCGGTCGCAATCATTTTGGCACCGCGTACAACGATGCCTTCCGACGTCTCCTTCACCACATGCAGGAACCGCTCTGCGATCCGCTTGTCGTCGAGCCCATTGGATCGGTCGATCTGAGGATCGATGATCGCAGTCGTCAGGAACAGATCCTTATCGCGGGCATGCTCGTAGTAGGCGGTAATTTTGTCTTTGAAGGCTGGGTCAAGCAGGGACAACTCATCTCGTGCCGCATACCAGCCGGTGATGAGCGACCGTGCATAATCGGACAGCCGGCTCATCATGCCATATGTTTCAGCGGACCAGGTCGAGAATGACTCGGTGCGTCTTGCCAGCTCCTGGGCAGAATGCGGAACGAGAAACGAGCTGTGTGCGTAACGCCCCGTCTCCGGAACGAGAAAACCGACCTTCTCCCGCTGAAGCGGATCGTCCAGCATATTGAACAACGATTTGATCGTGCCAAGCGTGCCGCGAAATGCCGGATGCTCCGAGATGTTATGAATCTGCTTGCCTTCCAGCCAGACGCTTCTTCCATCGTCTAGGCTTGTGATGAGCTTCTCTCCACGCAAAATGCTCAGCCTCCCTTTTTTATTTTATTAATCCGATTGAATATGTCGGCTTTATCCATTATGATAGCTAATATCCAAAATATATCAATCAGCAGCCTCTTCGATTTCGATGGATAATCGACGGAATTTATCCTAGTGTCGGATTCTAGTTAGATAATCCACATGCCAATATCGATATGGCGTGCTGCAGGTTACACCACTCGTGTCGGATAACCAACATTTGTCCTTATTATGTCGGTTACGAGGTGAACGTTGAATGAGTGAGAAAAGAGGCTTGGATCGGAGAATTGCCCGTACACGCGTTATGATTTTCGATGCTGTTATTGCCATGATGCAGAAGCAATCGTATGCGGAGATCAGCATTGTCGACATCGCGGACAAGGCGAATATTAACCGTTCCACCTTCTATACGCATTTCGTGGATAAAGAGGATTTGCTGGAGCAGATGATCGCACACAATGTGGAGCTGTTGATACAATCGATACAGCACGCGAAGCCGTACGTGTCATCAGAGCCAGCTGCCGGCGAGCCTGACCCTATCTTCCTCGCACTATTCGAGCACGCGTTCGAGCACAGTTTGTTCTATCGGGTTATGCTGCTGCAGCCATCGGAAGGCGGCTTTCGGGCCAAGCTTCAGGAGGCGGTTCGCGATAGCTTTTTCCAACGGTTAACGAAGCTTGGACTTGAGCAGAAGCTCCATGTCCCGCTCGATCTTCTGCTGGATTATATCAGTCTCTCTTCCTGCGGCATATTAGAACGATGGCTCGACAGCCATCAAGTATACTCCCCCCACCACATGGCGCTGCAGCTTACGCGAATCGCCTCGATGGGCATCTATCGGTCTATGGGGGTGAATGGTTGAATTGGGTTCCTCCTATTGGAAGAACGGATATGGATATTTTGAATGCAGAACTGTTTTCTCTTTCAAATTATGTAATAATACGCTTGTAACCATAACCTAAACCAATGATCGCAGGAGGGTCTTCTATCGTGTCTGCACTAGCGACTTTCGTTCTTATCATTATGATTCTGCTGCTGCTGCCACCGCTTATCTTCTTCACGTATATGTACATGCTGTCGAAGAAGCCTAAGCACTCCATCATCCGTTCCCATCCGTTTCTCGGTTGGCTGCGCTACTTGCTGGAGAAGCTCGGGCCTGAATTTCGGCAATATTGGTTCGATAACGATACGGATGGCCGGCCATTCTCACGGAGCGACTTCGTTGGGCTCGTATTCGCAGCCAAATATCGGACCGACTTGATTTCCTTCGGCGGCAAGCGTGATTATGAGAAGCCCGGTTATTATCTGTCGAACGCCATGTTCCCGAAGCTGACTGGCGAGCTTCGCGTCGATAACAGCCATACGGTTCCAGCGAAGAAATATGTGATCAAGAGCGAAGGCGTCTTCACTCGCAAGGAAAAGTTAATCGACGACCATGTCCGTCAATGGCTGCTGCCTGATGAGGATGCCATCATCGTTGGCGAGAGCCGTCAGAAGCCGTGGAGGCTGAAAGGAATGTTCGGCGCTTCGGCTACGTCCTACGGCGCTGTCGGCGAGAATTACATTCAATCGACGGGTAACGGCGCTCGCATGGCGGGCGGCTCGTGGATTAATACAGGCGAAGGCGGCGTCGCCGATATCCATCTGGAATCAGGCGCAGACATCGTCGCACAGATCGGTCCAGGCCTGTACGGTTACCGCGACGACGCGGGCAGCTTCTCCATCGAGGAGTTCAAGCAGAAAGCTTCGCTGGATGCGATTAAAGCGTTCGAGCTGAAATTCCATCAAGGCGCGAAGATACGCGGCGGCCATCTTGAAGGGTCGAAGGTGAATGAGAAAATCGCTGCCGCCCGCAGAGTACCCGTCGGTAGAACCGTCAACTCGCCGAACCGATTCGAGTTTCTGACCAATCCGGATGAAGCGCTCCGCTTCATCAGCAAGCTGCAAGAGGCTGGCGGCAAGCCCGTTGGCATCAAGATCGTTGTAGGTGATCCTCATCGGCTCGAGCCTCTCTTTCATGCGATGCTTGAGCTGAACATTTTCCCAGACTTCATCACGGTAGACGGTTCTGAGGGCGGCTCTGGCGCTACATTCAAAGCGATGGCGGACAGCATGGGACTCCCTCTCTATGCTGCGTTGATCATCCTGGACGATACAGCTCGCCGCTTCGGCGTTCGCGACCGTTTCCGGATCTTCGCCTCCGGCAAGCTGATTACGCCTGATAAGGTAGCTATTGCGATGGCGCTTGGCGCAGACTGCGTTAACTCGGCTCGCGGCTTTATGATGGCCAACGGCTGCATCATGGCACTGCAATGTCATACGGGCAAATGTCCAACGGGCATTACGACGACAGATTCGAAGTATCAAGAAGCGCTCGCTCCAGAGGAGAAGCAGTGGCGCGTTATGAACTACATCATACAGCTGCGAGAAGGCTTGTTCGCCCTTTCTGCTGCCTGCGGGCTGTCCAGTCCACGAGAACTGCGGCGCGAACACGTCGTCTTCACAAGCGAGAGCGGTCAGACGATACGGATCGCAGAGTTGTTTCCTTACCCTGAGAAGGCGTAATGACCGATCGTAAAATCAACCGTTGAACATCAACTTGTCCCCCCTATATAATGGCGGTACGCCAGCTAAGGAGGGATGAGTTCCGATGATGGAACGATTAACGAATCTAGAGCAGCGTCTTGCGGTCCAGCATCATAAGGACTTATTTCTGCATACGAAGCATACGATCAAAGCGATTGACGACCTGGCTGAGCAGCACCGTTTGTTGAGCGCCGCCCATGCAATCAACGGCTATAAAATCATTGGCAGTGAAGAGGTTCTATTCTACGACACACTTGCGCAAGCGAAAGAACAGATCTTGCTGACGCTGGAGAAGACCCTTGATGATTTAGAACACAAAGGGGACAAATATTACAATAAGAATTTCGTGGATGGCGTGGAATGACGCCAAAAAGCTGGTGCCGAGATGGTGCCAGCTTTTTTGATTTCGGGACGATTACGGACTGTTTGCCCATCGCACTCCGTCCGAATGATCAATGGCGCCCATCATGCCCGCGAATGGATCACAACCACTACGCTGATGAAAATGCTTGAAGAGAACATCGTCCGTAAACAATGGAACGACTGGCTCTACGTCGCTGCGTCAGAAGGCATGATCTGGATTCGAGAAGCTGACCTGCCGTATGGTGCTTTGACGACGACTCCTGAAGAGGATATGTCAACGGAAGAAACAG
>Ga0182739_1000519_pt1 | contig 48782 bp, 34 predicted proteins | sample eDN5th30CBELigBY_FD_128873 | JGI IMG/M metagenome (GOLD analysis project Ga0182739, IMG submission 128873) | Enriched backyard soil microbial communities from Emeryville, California, USA - eDNA 5th pass 30_C BE-Lig BY (version 2) (version 2) | ecosystem: Environmental > Terrestrial > Soil >... | reverse complement strand
GTTCGCCGAAGGCAAAGGTCACCAGCACGAAGTACACGCCCTGCAATCGCAGCACGATGCGCCCGAGCAGATAGGCGACGAGACCCGCGGCGGCCATTGCCGCCAACATCCCGACGGCGAACGGCAGCCCCAGTCCCTTGACGCAGAACACCGACGCATAGGCCCCGATGCCGGCCAGTGCGCCGTGGCACAGCGAGATCTGCCCTGCCCTGGCCAGTACCGACAGCGACGTCACGACGATGGTGTTGATGCAGATGAAGATGGCCAGGTGATAGGTGAAAGCCTGATTCAGCAGGAACGGGATGCAGACCAGTCCCGCGAGGCCCACCAGGCCCACCGCGCCCAGCGGCTGCGGTGCGGCGGCCCCGCGGATCAGGGCCTGCGGCGTGCCCGGCGGCATTGATGGCAACACGGCTTTGCTCATATCCATTTCACGCCTCCGCCTTGCCCAGCAGCCCTGCGGGCCGCATCACCAGAATGCCCATCACCAGCGCGAAGATCAGGATCTCCGCGAGGCTGTTGCTCATGAAGGAACTTGCCAGGCTTTCGGCCACGCCCAGCAGCAGGCTCGCCGCCGCCGCGCCCGGCACGCTGCCCAGCCCGCCCAGAATCACCACGATGAACGCCTTGAGCAGGGGCGTGCTGCCGATAAACGGCGACACGGAAAACAGCGGCGCCATCAGCGCCCCCGCGATCGCCGCCAACCCCACGCCGATGCTGAAGCCCAGCGGATACATCAGCTTGGCCCGCACGCCCTGCGCCGTCGCGATCTCCATGTCCTGCACAGCGGCGCGCAAGGCCTTGCCCTGCCGGGTATGGATCAGGAACCCATACAGCACCGCCAGCACTATCACCGAGCAGACCGCGACGTACAGCCGCGACGCCGGGATGATCACCGTGCCAAGGTGGAACACGCCCTCGGCGACCTGCGGCATGATCTGCGAGTCTGGTCCGAACACCACCAGCGCCACCGACTGCAGGATCATCCCCACGCCGATGGTTGCGATCATGCCGTTGAGCTCATCGTGGCGGAAGGGCTTGAGCACGGCCCACTCCACGAGCCAGCCCAGGGCCGCTGTCACGACGAAGGCGCCCAGCAACGCCAAGAGGAACGGCGCCTGCCAGTGGCTCATCAGAACGTAGGTTGCGAACGCCCCGACCATGTAGAACTGGCCGTGCGCAAAGTTGACGACCCGCATCACGCCGAACACCAGCGTGAACCCCACCGCCATCAGCAGGTAAAGCAGACCGATGATGACGCCGTTAACCAGCGCCTGGGCTAACAAGTTGGACATGGAATCCCCTTTCGCCGGCTTATTTCTGGATATCGACGCACTTGTCGATATCGCAGCGCGCCACGGTGACTTCCTGGCCGTTGCGGACCTCGGAAATGAAGAAGGGCGATGCGACCTGATGGTCGATGCCGTAGCGCGCCTTCCCGCTCCAGTTCACGATGCCCTGGATGCCCTTGTAGTCCTTCAGCTTGGCGAGTTCATCGCGGACCCTGGTGCTGTCGGTTACCGTGCCGGCGTTCTGCATGGCCTTGAACAGCATGTGCGTGCCATCGTAGAAGGCGGGGCTGAATCCGTTCATGTTCTTCTTGTATTTGTCCTGGTAGCGCTGGGCGTAATGCGCCACCTCCTTGTTGTCCGGATCCTGCAGCGACGTGACCATCATGCCCTCGGTCGCCGTCTTGCCCGCCACCGCCACGATCTCGGGCGTGGCTGGCCCGCCATTGCGCACGATCGGCCCCTTGAAACCCAGCTCCCGCGCCTGCCGCACGATCATTCCCGCGGTAGCCGGCGAGTTGCCGTCCAGCTCGATGGCGTCGATGCCCGAGCTGATCATCCGGGTCAGCAGCGGCACCATGTCCACCCGCTGGCGTTCGAAGAATTCCTTGCTCGACAGCGCGGCGCCCGCCTTTTCGTAGGCCTTGGCCAGGTCATTGGAAATCTGCTGGCCGGACTCGTCGTTGGGGAACAGTCCGCCCACCTTCTTCAGATTGAAGCGCTTGACCAGCCACGCGATGATCGGCGGGGCCGTCTCCTCGGTCGTCAGGTTGGGCCGGAAGGAGTACGGCTTCTCCGGGCTGAGCGCCTTGTTGGTGAAGCCCAGCGTCATGATGATGACCTTCTCGCGCTCGGTGACGGGCTGGACGGCCAGCGCCGGCGCGGACCCCATCGGGCCGATGATGTACTTGACCTTGTCGTCGCTCACCAGGCGGTTGGCCGCCGTGACCGCGTCGGCCGACTGGTACTTGTCGTCATAGGGAATGACGCTGATCTTGTACTTCTTGCCGCCGACCTCCAGGCCACCCTGGGCGTTGACGTCGTCGGCCGCGAGTTCAGCGCCGTACAGCAGCGCCTGGCCCCACGCGGCGCCTGCGCCGGACAGCGTCACCAGTGCGCCAATCTTCAGCGTGTCCTGCGCCATGGCTGCGGCGGGCAGCGCCAACGCCAGGGGCAGCACCACCTTGCAAATTCGATTCATGTCTCTCTCCTGTCTTTTTTGTGTAGTCAGTGCGTGAACAACAGGTGTCGTGCGCTGGGGACGGCCGCGGACGGCCACCCGGCGTCACAGGGGGATTTCGATATCCAGCAGGGGCGCGTGCTGCTGCGCACCGTATACGTCTACATCGCCCACCGCGCCCGAGGCGACCGGCCGCGGCAGGGTCGCCTTCCATGCCAGGGCCGGCGGGTACTCGGTGAACAGCACCTCCTCTACGTGCACGCCGTACAGCCGCGCGATCAGCGCGGGGCTGATGACACCCGTGGCGCGCACGCGCTCGAACAACGCCGGGTCATCGAACATGATGTCCAGCGTGATGGCGAACGGCCCCGCGTTCTTGCTCTTGCAAGCCTTGGCGATATCTTTGAGTCTGGCCATGTCGGTCTCCCTCGCTCAGACGGCTTCATACTCGATGGGAAACAGGCTGAGCGGGTCAGCCACCTCGATGACGTGCTGCATGAAGAATTCATAGATCGGCCCGCGCTCGATATCCGAGGGCGAAAACGGAAAGGCCATGTTTCCCTCACGGCACATGCGTCCCGGAAAGTCGGAATGCAGCAGCGTCACGCGCGCCAGCGACAACGCCGCGTTGGCGATCTCCTGCGTCCTGCCCACGACCTCTGCGACGATGGCCAGCTCCTGCGGCCTGAAGCCCGGTTCAGGCTCCCAGTCCCCCATCACCCCGTTCGTCCCATACACCCTGAGCACGAGCTGCCAGTCCTGCGGTGCCAGCCCGAGGGCCGCGACTTTCGTTGCCGTGGACGCGCGCACGAAGTCCAGGAAACCGGCGGCCTGGCCGATCAGGCCCGGGTCGCGCGTCGCGGCAAAGGCAACCGCGCTGAACCCGGCCCGCTTCACGCCTTCCAGCTTGATGGTGTAGGGCTGCGCCTCCCACTTCATGCCCGTGATGCGCACGCGGCGATCCGACACCGCGCGTATCTCGCAGTCGCGCGTATCGACGCAACCACCCGGCTCATAGCGCAATACGGGGCTCGCGTTCTCGTGCAGGGCCTGCACCGCCACCGACAGCGGCGTGCAGCGCAGCTCCGGGTTGAGCGGCTCGGCCTCCACGTAGTCCTCGCCCACCGTGACCATCAGGCAATCATGCTTCTTGGGAATGGCGGCATTGCACGCGCATTCGAGCATCTTGCCGGCGTACCACGCGGGCGCCTCGGGGATGCCGTGGTGCATGGCCAGCGCCACCCACGGCGCCGGGTCCGTGCCTCGCCCGCCCAGGATCACCTGCGCGCCCTCGGCCAGGGCCTGACGGTAGGGCTCCGGCCCCATCATGCCGACAATGCGCACGGCCTCGTCGACATCTTCGGCCGTCAACGCACCCGCCGCCCCCAGGGCGCGGATGCGGCCCTCGGCCAGCGCCGTCCTGATCACGGCCGGATCTTGCTCGGCGTGGATGAGCGCCATCTTGAAATGCAGGCCATGTTCACGGGCGATCTCGCGCACGATGTCGGCGCAGGCCTGCAGATGCGGCTCGCCGCCTGCGCCGCCGCAAGTGCCGACCATCATGGGAATGCCATTGGCGATGGCCGCCCGCAGCAACAGCGACAGGTCGCGCTTCATGGCCATCCGCGAATTCAACGTCTTGCCGGAACCCAGATAATGCGGACCAGGATCGCTGGAGCCGCCGTCCACGCCGACCATATGGGGCTTGAGTTCCATCGCGGCCTTCACCGACGCTTCCGGGAACCCGTAGCCCAGGATGCCGCTGGCCGACATCATGCGCACACTTTTATTGGTCATGTCCGTGGTCCTCAGCGACTGCCGCCCTTCCAGTCGCCGGCGCGCGGCCGGCGCAGGCCCAGGTTCCCGCGCAGCGTGCCGCCGCCATACGCCTTGCGAACCAGCCCGCGCTTTTGCAGATGGGGAATGACGAGCCGCACGATCTCTTCGTATGTCCCGGGCACCGCCGTCGCCGACAGCACGAAGCCGTCGCAGCCCTTGCTGAACCACTCCTCCATCATGTCGGCCACCTGCTCGCCCGTGCCGCAGAACACCGGTCCATCGTTCAGCGTGCCGCGCCCCGAGGCTTCGACGAAGTCGCGCACCGAGGGATTCTTCTTGCCGCTCACCTGGACAACCTTGTCGCGCAGGCTCTGCCAGGACATCGCGGCCAATTCCTCGTCGGTGAAAGGCTGGTCGTAGGGCCGGCCCGAGAAGTCGATGTTGGCCGTCTCGCCGATCATCGTCAGGCCATCGATGGGCCGCGACAGGCCGGCTATCATCTCGCGCTTTTCGCGGGCCAGGCTTTCGGTTTCGGCGGCGATGATCTTCACCTCGGCGGCCACCTTCAGGTCGTCAGGATTGCGGCCGGCCTTGGCCACGCCTTCCTTGAGCGCCTGATACTGCTTGATGCCGCCTTCCAGCGTGGGGTACTTGGCGAACACCACCTCGGCCCAGCGCGCGGCGAACGCCAGGCCGCGCCCGCTCTGGCCGGCCTGCAGGATTACCGGGTTGCCCTGCGGCGAACGCGGTACGGTCAGCGGGCCGCGCGACCGGAAGAATCGGCCTTCGTGGTCCAGCCGCCGCACCTTATCCGGATCGGCAAAAAATCCCTCGGCCTTGTCGGCGACGATGATGTCGTCTTCCCAGGTGTCCCAATGGCCCATGACCACTTCCATGAACTCGTCGGCGCGGTCGTAGCGCAGGTCGTGCTCCAGGTGTTCGGTGTGGCCGAAGTTGGCGGCCTCGGAATTGTTCATCGACGTCACCACGTTCCAGGCCACCCGGCCCTTCGTCATGAGGTCCAGCGTGGCGAACAGGCGGGCCACATGGAAAGGTTCGTAGTAGGTCGTGGAATAGGTGGCGCCCAATCCAAGGTGGCGGGTGGCCATGGCCATCGCCATCAGGACCGCCGTCGGCTCGAGCTTCACGGCGCGAACCCCATGGCGCACGGTTTCCCTGTGATCGCCGCCGTAGATATCCGGCATTGCCAGGCGGTCATCGAAGAAAGCCATGTCGAAGCAGCCATCCTCCAGGGTGCGCGCGATGCGCTGGTAGTACTCCGGGGTCAGGTAGTCGGCCATGCTTGAGGGATTTCTCCACGAGCCGACATAGTTGGAACAATTCTGGGCTTGCAGAAAGGCCACCAGGGCCATTTGACGGGCGTTTGTGCTCATTGCTTTTCCGGTTTCCGGTGGGTTCATCGTGATGGCGAAGTGGCGTCAGTATTGGTGTCGACTCGGATATGCACAATTTCCGCGGCGTGATACATCTATAACCACCATGAATCAATCAACCGACCGCCCCGCCCTCACCCGGCTCGAACTCTCCGAGCTGGAAACCTTTCTGTGGGTCGTGAGCGAAGGCAGCTTCAGCGACGCCGCCCGCAAGCTGCATCTCTCTCAGCCCGCCGTCACCAATCGCGTCAAACGGCTTGAAGACAAGCTGCGCACCAAGCTCCTGCACCGGACCACGCGCCAGGTCTCCGCCACGCCGGAGGGCATGCGCCTGCGGGACGCGGCCGAAGCCGCCCTGGCGGGTCTGCGGGATGTCATGCGCCAGTTCCAGATAGGGGCCGAGACCGGCCGCAACCGTATCGTGGTGGCCTGCACGCCGATGCTGGCGGCGACGGTGCTGCCGCGCCTGATCCACGACTACCAACAGCGCTACCCGGATATCCAGGTCGTGCTGCGCGACTTGCCCTATGCGCAGGTCGTGCAGGCAATCACGCAGGATGCGGCGGATTTCGCCGTCGCGGCGCTGGACACCAAGCAGCGCGGACTGCAGTTTCAGTCGCTGGCCGAAGAAAAGGTGCTGCTCGTCGTCCCCGCCGGGCACCCCCTGGCCGCGCACGCCCGCGTCACGCTGTCCATGATCGCGCCTTACCGCATCATGTTCCTGGACCGCTACCTGTCGCTGCGCAAGCACCTGACCGAGGAATTCGCCAAGCAGGGATTGCGTTTCGAGCACACCACGGCATCGACCCTGCCGACGTTGCTGGGCATGATCGACGCAGGCAATTGCGTCACCTTCCTGCCGCGCACCATGGTGCAGCGCAATGCGCAGTCATCGCGCGTGCTCATCGAGATCCAAGATCTGGACGCCACCCGCCACTGGGGCTGCATCCTGTCGCGCCGGGCAGAACTGTCGACCGCCGCCCAGGCGTTCAAGGACTACCTGCGCAAGCACTTTCGCGAACAGCTCGCCGAGCCGGTCTGACCTGCTGCATTCATAACGGGGCGTAATAGACGCATACCGGAACGCAATTTGTGGGCGCTTTCCCCCGCTCCTAGACTTGGCGGCATGCCAGGCGGTAAGGCGGCGGAACGGACTCCGCCGCCCCAAGGCGCCGGCTCCCACGAAATCAGGATGCAAGCATGACACCCTTCAACAGCAAGGAATTCCGACGCGCGCTCGGCGCGTTTCCCACCGGCGTGACCGTGATCACCACATGCGATGCCGCGGGCAAGCCCTACGGGGTCACGGCCAATTCGTTCAGCTCGGTCTCGCTGGATCCCCCGCTGATCCTGTGGAGCCAGTCCACGACCTCCAGCAGCTACCCGGCGTTCCGCGACTGCCCGCGCTTCGTCGTGAACATCCTGGCCGACCACCAGGTCCACATTTCCAACCAGTTTGCAAAGTCCGGGGCCGACAAATTCCGCGAAGTCCCGGTCACGGCCGGGCTGGGCGGCGTGCCCATCATCGACGATTGCGCAGCGCATCTGGAATGCGTGAAGGTCGCCGCCTACCCCGGTGGCGATCACGTCGTCTACCTGGGTCAGGTGGAAAAGATCAACCGTAGCGGCCACCATTCACTGGCCTTCGGCGACGGCAAATATCTCAGGACCTTTGCACACGACCTGGGAGAGGTCGGCCACCCTTCCGGCGCGGCCGGCCTGGGCTGTCTAAAGGCCCAGCGGCTCGCCATGGAGGCGCTGCCGGCGATCTGCGAGCGCATCGGCCAACGTACCGTAGGCATCGCGGTGTGGGGCAACCAGGGCGCCACCATCGTCGGTTGGGAGCCGTCCGCGCATCCCGTCAGTCCGTTCCTGCAGGCCGGCGTGGTCGTAAGCCTCACGCAATCGGCCACCGGAATCGCCTTCGCGGCGTTCATGGCACCCGAGCAGACGCAGGCGGCCATCGACGAAGAGCTCCAAGCGCGCGCACGCAGCGGTCAGCCGGACAACGGGCAGTTCGCCCTGCGCGTGGCCGAAGCGCGGCAGCATGGACTGGCACGGGCCGTGGGCACCGCCGCCTCGCCCCGGCACCACGTCAAGGTCAATGCCTTCAGCGCGCCCGTGTATGACGCGGGGGGCAACATGGTGATGGCAATCTCCACCACCTGCGAGGCGCAGCGGCTGGCCCCGGATTGGGATGGCAGCGTGCCAACCGCGCTGCGCGAGGCGGCGCGCCTCCTGTCGCAGCGGCTCGGTCACCTATCCGGCGATCCCGTCATGGCAGGCTGATCGCCAGCGCCGGGCGCTGGTCAGATCTGCCCCGGCACCACCCGGTTGCGCCCCTGCCGCTTCGCTTCATACAACCCCCGGTCCGCCGCCTGGATCAGCTCCGTGCAGGGCTGGCCATCCTGCGGCGTCGCGGTGGCCAGGCCCACGCTCACCGTGAGCCAGGGACCGGCGCCCGCGTCGCGTTGCGGGATCTGCATGGCTTCGACGGCGCGGCGCAGTTTCTCGGCGGCCAGGCGCGCGCTCCCGGCGGGCGTGCCGGGGAGCACCAGCGCGAACTCTTCGCCGCCGAAGCGCGCCGCCAGGTCGGTGGAGCGGTCGCAGCTTGCGAAGATGGTGTTGGCCACGCGCTTGAGGGCCTCGTCGCCCGCAATGTGGCCGTAGGTGTCGTTGTAGGACTTGAAGTGGTCCACATCGATCATAAGCATGCTGATCTCGCGCCGGTCGCGGCCCGCGCGCAGCCATTCGGCGTTGAGATATTCATCGAAATAGCGCCGGTTGCCCAGGCCGGTCAGGCCGTCCGAATTGGTGAGGCGGCGCAATTCCATGTTGCTTTCCAGCAATTGCTGCTGGCTCTGGCGCAGGGCCTGGTAGGCCTCGTCGCGCTGCACCAGCGCCATGTAGGAGCGCGAGTGGTAACGGATGCGCGCGATCAGTTCGATGGAGTCCGGCAGCTTCACGAGGTAGTCGTTGGCGCCCGCGGCAAACGCCGCGCTCTTGATCGCGGGGTCTTCCTTGGTGGACAGCACGATGATGGGGATGTCGCGCGTCACCGGGTGGCCACGGTACTCGCGCACGAGGCTCAGGCCGTCCACGCCGGGCAGGACCAGATCTTGCAGGATGACCGTGGGCCGCGTCTGGATCGCCACGCTCAAGGCCTTGTAGGGATCCGAGCAATAGTGGAAATCGATGTTGCCCTCGGGCACCAGCGCCCGCCGGATGGCCTCTCCCACCACGACCTGGTCGTCAACGAGCAACACCATCGCCCCATGCGAATTCAGATCCGCAGAGACCGCGCCGTCAGAGGAGGCAAGCATAGTAAGTCCTTGATTTCTGCACATATGCCGCGGCTCAGGCAAACGCCTGGATGACGCGGGAAGCAATTTGTTCGAGGGGCCTGATCTCGACCGCCGCCTGCATGGCCGCGGCCGCCTTGGGCATGCCATAGACGGCGCTGGTGGCCTGGTCTTGCGCGATGGTCAGGCAACCGCGCTCGCGCAGCGCCTTGAGCCCACGCGCGCCGTCCTGGCCCATGCCCGTCAGCAGGACGCCGACCGCCACGCCGCGCCAGTGCTGCGCCACACTATGAAAAAACACGTCGATGGAAGGCCGATACAGGCTTTCACGGGGGCAACTGGTGTATCCAAGGGTGCCATCCTCGCGCAGCGCAAGATGGTCATCCGTGCCCGCCAGCAGGATCTGTCCCGGAAGCGGCCGCTCGCCTTGGCGCGCCAACCGGACTGGCAGCGGCACTTGATCGTTGAGCCAGTCCGCCATGCCGGCGGCAAACAAGGCGTCCACATGCTGCACCAGCACGATGCCCGCCGGAAAGTCCAGCGGCAGGTCGCGCAGCAATTGGGCGAGCGTGGCCGGTCCGCCGGCCGACGCGCCGATCGCCAGCAGCCGTCTTGCGCCCGCCGGCGGCGCGGGCCTGGGGACAGGGGTCAGTGCCGGGCGATTTCCGTAACGGCCGATCAGCCAGCCGATGTTGCGGATCTTGCGCAGCAGCGGCGCCGCCGCGCTGCGCATGTCCGAGCCGCCGACGACCGGCGTGTCCACCGCGTCCAGCGCGCCGTGGCCCATGGCATCAAAGACGCGCGCGGTCTGGCGCTCGACGTCGGACGTCACCACGACGATGGCGCAAGGTGTTTGCGCCATGATGCGGCGCGTGGCCTCGACGCCGTCCATGACGGGCATGATGAGGTCCATCAGCACCACGTCGGGACGGTCGCGTTCGTACTGCTGGACCGCCTCCAGGCCGTCGGCCGCGGTCCAGGCAATCTCCAGGCCGGGCTCGAGTGCGATCGCGCGCCGCAGGGTCTCGACCGCGAGGGGCATGTCATTGACGATCCCGATTCTCACGTCCGTGCCTTCCCGATGAGGTCTTCGACGGCATCGAGCAGCGCATCGTCGTGGAAGCTGCCCTTGGCAAGGTAATAGTCGGCGCCGGCATCCAGCCCGCGCCGCCTGTCCTCTTCCCGGTCCTTGTACGACACCACCATGACGGGCAGATTCTGCAGCTTGGGATCGGCCTTGATGCGCGACACGAGTTCGATGCCGTCCATCCGCGGCATGTCGACGTCGGTCACGATCAGGTCGAAATCCTCGCTGCGCAACATGTTCCAGCCATCCATGCCGTCCACGGCCACGGCCACATCGAAACCGCGGTTCAACAGCAGCTTGCGCTCAAGCTCGCGAACCGTCAACGAGTCATCGACGACCAGGACGCGCTTGCGGCGCCGCGTCGCCGTCGCGCCGACCCCGCTGTCGACGCGCGACAGCCGGCCGCCTTCGATCAGTTTCTGCACGGACACCAGCATGTCTTCCACGTCCAGGATCAGCAGCGGCGTGCCGTCGTCCATCAGCGAGCCCGCCATCACGTCCTGCACCTTGCCCAGCCGGGGATCCAGCGGTTGCACGACCAGCGTGCGCTCGCCCACGTAGCGGTCCACGGCGATGCCGTAGAGCCGCTCGTGATCCCCCACCACCACCACGGACAAGGTATCGGTGGCCGGCGCCGGCTCGCCGGCGCGCAGGATTTGCCGCGCCGACACCAGCCCGATCTGGCGGTCCATGAAGCGGAAATGCTGCTGGCCTTCGAGCTGTTCGATGTCCTGGGTGTCCACCTGCAGCGCATGGCTGACGTAGGCCAGCGGAAACGCATAGATCTCGCCCTGCACTTCGACCAGCAGGCTGCGCACCACCGACAGGGACAGCGGCATCTCCAGCACGAACCGCGTGCCCCGGCCCTGCTGCTGGTGGACGCGCACCGCGCCGCGCAGTTGCCGCACCATCGTCTGCACCACGTCCAGCCCCACGCCGCGCCCGGATATCTCGGTCACTTCGTCGCGGGTGCTGAAGCCCGACAGAAAAAGGAATTCCAGCAGCTCGGCCTCGGTCAACCGGGCCGCGGTCTCCGCGTTGGTGAGCTTGCGCTCGACGACCTCGCCGCGCAGATGGTCCAGCGATATCCCGGAACCGTCGTCGGCCAGCTCGACCAGCAGCATGCCGGCCGAGTGGCGCGCCGACAGCGTGATCAGGCCCTCAGGCGGCTTGCCCGCCCGCTCGCGGGCCGCGGGCGATTCGATGCCGTGGTCCACGGCGTTGCGCAGCAGGTGGGTGAGCGGCGCATCCAGTTTTTCCAGGATGTCGCGGTCCACCTGCGTCTGCTCGCCTTCGATCTCCAGGCGCACCTGCTTGCCCAGTGAGCGGCCCAGGTCGCGCACCATGCGCGCCATGCCGCCCACGCCGTCGCCGAAGGGCCGCATGCGGCAGGCCAACGCGGTGTCGTAGAGGCGCCGCGTCAGATGGCTCATGCGCCAGCCGAAGTCGTCCACTTCGCTGGTGCGCTGCGTCAGTTCACGCTGGCACTGTTCCAGGATGCGCTGCGCATCGTCCAGCGCCGCCTGGCCGCGCACATCGAGGTGCTGCTCGGCCAGCACGGCGCGCACGCCGTCCAGCGCACGCGCCGCCCCCGCCTGCAGGCGCCGCAGCCGCAGCATGGCGGCGCTGAAAGGGCCGACCCATTGCGACTCGACCAGTGTTTCGCTGGACAGCCCCAGCAGCTTGTTCAAGGTGTCGGCCGTGACGCGCAGCACGCGCTCGCCCTCGCCCGCCGCGCGGTCGGAACTGCGGCGCGACGGCGATGCGGCGGCATTCGACGCGCCAGGAGTCGATGTACCGGGCGTTGATACCCCGGAGGCCGATGCGGCCGGGGTCGTTGCCGCGGCCCCCGACACGGCGCCTGTCGTTCCGGGCGACGCCGCCGTGAAAGCCGGGCCCGCAGCGGCAGGCTCATCTTCGAGCCGCACGATCGGCGGCAGGAAGTCGGATGGCCGGGGCGCGCGCGGCGGCGGGGCCGGCGGCGCGTTGGGCGCGTTGGGCGCGTTGCTCAGCCGCGCCACCAGGTCGGTGATTTCCGTGTCCAGCTCCACGCCGGGCGTCGCGACGCGTTGCAGCAGGTCCGCGCCCAGCAGCAAGGCGTCGATGTCGGCGGCCTGCAGGCGCAGGCGGCCTTCCTGCGCCGCGACGAGGCAATCTTCCATCGCATGCGCGATGCGCACGGCCGGATGCAGGTCCACGATGCGCGCCGCGCCCTTGAGCGAGTGGGCGGCGCGCATGCAGGCTTCGAGGTCCGGCGCGGACGTGGGGTTCTTTTCCAGGGCCAGCAGGCCATCGTTGAGCACCTGCACCTGCGTGCGGGTCTCGATCTGGAACAGTTCGAGGAGCGAGGCGTCGCGCATCTGATCGGGATTCACGCGAGACTCCGTTGCAATGCCTGCATCAGCAGGGTTTCATCCAGCACGCCGACGGCGCGGCCGCCGCAGCGGGCCATGCCGCGGGAATACTTCAGGCTTGCGCCCTGCACGGTCGACGGCAACGGATCGAGCGCCTGCAGGTCGACGTCGTGCATGCCCTCGACCTCGTCCACGGGCAATACCACCGCCCGGCCCGCGCCGCCGAATATCAGCATGCGCGCCGCGGCTGGGCGTTCGCGCGCCTGCGGCGCCGCGCCGTCCAGCCCCAGCAGGCGCGCCAGCGACACGCATACCGTCAGCGTCCCACGCACATTGGTGACGCCCAGCACGGCGGGATCGCGGCGATGCGGCAGGCTGATGATGCCCCGCATGCCCGCCACCTCGTCCAGCGACCGGGTCGGCAACCCCAGCCACTCCCGTTGCAGGCGAAAGACCAGCAGCGACGACAGATTGGCGGCGTGCTGCGGCGGCGGCGGCGCTTCATCCTCTCCCGCCATGCCCGGCGGCAGGCGGTCAAGGATACGCTTGGCCGCCGAGGCGTACACCGGACAGTTGCGGCAATGCACGTGCGCGGCAAGCTGGCCGCAGCTTTTGTCGCCGCGTATCCCGATGCGGTTCCAGCAATCGTCCACGTCGGACAGCGCCCCCATTGCGTCAGCCACGGCGTGCCTCCTGGCGCGCCGCGCGCGCCTGCAGGCGGGTGGCGCCGTCGTGGTCACCTTCCGCGGCCACCAGCGCGGCAAGGTGCAGCAAGGCTTCGCGGTGGTTCGGGTCCAGGTACAGCGCCTTGCGGTAGGCGGCCTGCGCCTGCCGCGCCTGGCCATCCGCGTCCAGCAGCAGGCCCTGCAGGTGCAGCGCGTCGGCGCTGGCGCCGTGGAGCTCGATGTGCGCATGGCATTGCGCCATGGCATCGCGCACCCTGCCCTGGTCAGCCAGCGCGGCGATATGGCGCAGCGAGGCCTGGGCCGCCGGCTCCGGCGGCGCGGCGGGCGTGTCGGCGATGGCGGCGTGCGGCACGGGCAGCCGCGGCGCGGGCGTCTGCGCGACCGGACGCCGCGGCGGCGCCCAGGCATGCACGATGGGACGCGGGCCAGACTGCGGCGGGCGCGGTGGCGCAGGCGTGGCCGCGGGCGCCGGCGCGGCCTTTGCGCGGAACGCGAACGACCGGGCAAGCGCCACCGAGGGCAAGCGCCGTCCCGTCAATAGACTGGTCTCGGCCGGCCCCACGAAAATCACGCCGTCCTCGCGCGCAAATCTGCGCAGCACCTGCACCGCGCGCTCCTGCGTAGCCATGTCGAAATAGATGAGCAGATTGCGGCAGAACACGAAGTCATAGGGCGCGGCGCCCGCCAGCAGGTTCGGATCGAACAGATTGCCGGACTGGAACCGGACCTGGCCGCGCACGCGGGCGGCAAGTTGATGGCCCTCGGGCACTTCCGAGAAATACCGGTCGCGAAACGCCAGGTCGCCGCCGCGGAACGAATTGCGGCCATACACGGCGCGCTGCGCGAATTCCACCATGCGTACGCTGATATCCACGGCGTCCACGTGGAAGCGCTGCGGCGGCACGCCTGCGTCGAGCAGCGCCATGGCGATGGAGTACGGCTCTTCACCGCTGGAACAAGGCACGCTTAGCACGCGCAGCACGCGGCCCTCGCTGCCGGGCGCAAACAGCCGTTCGCGCGCGAGGGTCGCCATCGCGACCTGGGACTCCGGATACCGGAAAAACCAGGTCTCCGGCACGATCACGGCCTCGATGAGCTGCTGCATCTCGTCGGGCCAGGCCTGCACCCGCGTCAGGTAATCCTGTTCGTCGTCCACGCCGGCCGCGTGCATGCGATGCCGCACGGCCCGTTCGACGGCGGCCTGGCCGATGGAGCCGCTGTCCAGCCCCATCCGGCGCTTGAGCAGGCCGCTGAATTCCTCGAGCAGGCTCATGCAGCCACCTCGCCCGCCGCGCCATCGCCGGACGGAAAAAGAAGCGCCCGCACGGCGGCGGGCAAGAGGTCATCGACCTTGACGGCCTGGACCATGCCGCCCGCGTCGGCCAGCACGGGGCCCAGGTATCGGGCCTGCGTATTGTCCAGCGCATGCGGCTGGAACGCGGCGGGGTCATAGTGCACGGTCTCGGTGGCCTGTTCCAGGATCAGACCCAGCAGGCGCTCGGCGGCGCCCGCGCCGGGCCGGTAGCGCACCAGCGCCAGGCGCGTGCTGGTCACGGCGGCACAGGCGCCCGCGCCGGCCAGCGCGCTCATGTCGATGACGGGCACGGCTACGCCGCGGCGTTCGGTCATGCCGGCCACCCAATGCGGCGCGCCCGGCACCTGTTTGAGCGCGCGCAACCCCAGGACTTCGGCGACGTCCCCGGCGTCCAGCGCATAGCGGTCCGCACCGATGCGGAAAAGCAGATAGAGCCGGCGCCCGGGGCCGGCATGGCCCGCGGCGGTCCGTGCGCGGACGGCGGCAGATGTCATGGCAGCGTTCACACCTTGAAGCGGGAAACGCCGCTGCGCAGATCATTGGCCACCAGCGTCAGCTCTTCGATGGCAAGGCTGGATTGACGCAGCGATTCCACCGTCTGCTGCGCCGCGTCGCTCAGTTGCTGCAGGGCCTGGTTGATCTGTTCGGCGCCCGTGGCCTGCGCCTGCATGCCCTCGTTCACCATCTGCACGCGCGGCGCCAGCGTCTGCACCTGCTGGATGATCTGCGAAAGCTGGTCACCCACCTGCTGCATGTCCGCCATGCCGCGGCGGACTTCCTCGGAGAACTTGTCCATGCCCATCACGCCGGCGGACACCGACGACTGGATTTCACGCACCATCTGTTCGATGTCGTAGGTGGCGACTGCCGTCTGGTCGGCCAGGCGCCGGATCTCGGTGGCGACCACCACGAAGCCGCGGCCGTACTCGCCGGCCTTCTCCGCTTCGATGGCGGCGTTCAGGGACAACAGGTTGGTCTGGTCAGCCACCTTCGTGATCGTCGTCACGACTTGCGTGATGTTGCCCGCCTTTTCATTGAGCACCGCCAGTTTGGCGTTGACCGACCCGGCCGCGCCCACCACATTGCGCATGGTGTCCTCCATGCGCGCAAGGCCCACCTGCCCGCTGCCCGCCAGCGTGGCGGTCTGTTCGGCGGCGCTGGAAACCTCGGTCATGGTGCGCACCAGTTCGCGCGAGGTCGCCGAGATCTCGCGCGAGGTGGCGCCGATTTCCGTGGTGGTGGCCGCGACTTCCGACGCGGTGGCCTGCTGCTGCTTGGACGTGGCGGCGATCTCGGTCACGGACGTGGCCACCTGCACCGCGGACCGCTGGGTCTTGCCGACCAGGCCGGTCAACTCGTCCACCATGCCGTTAAAGCCGATTTCAATGGCATTGAACTCATCCTTGCGCGACAGCCTGAGCCGGCGGCTCAGGTCGCCTCCGCCCGTCGCTTCCAGCGTCTTCACGATTTCGCGCATGGGATTGGCGATGGCGCGCATCAGGAGGTAGCCGCAAACGATGGACGCGGCGATGGCCATGGCCAGAGACACCAGCATGCCGACCTCGGCTGCTTGCACGGATTCGCGGATGCTCACGGCCGCTTCGTCGGCCTGCACCTTGTTTGCGCTCACCATTTTGGCCAGGATGTCGCGGCCCCGATAAAAGGACGGGCGCAATTCTGACTGGATACGCATCAGCGCAAGGGACGTATCCGCCTGCACGCTCGACGACAGGATGTCGGCGCGGATGCGCTTGTATTCCTGCAGCTCCTTCTGGAACTCCTCGAACATGTGTTCGTCGTCCTGCCGGCCGATGGTGCGCAGGTAGAACTCCACGTGCTCGTCGAGCTGCTTGTCGTTGCGCGGCAGGGCTTCCAGCGCCGCGCGGCGGTCCGCCTCGGTCGGCGCATGGAAGGCGTCCTGCACGGCCACGAAGCCGGCGAACCACGCTGCCCGGATCGACGTGCTGTAGTAAATGCCCGGCACGGCGTCGGCGTTGATCATTTCGACTTCCGCTTCGACATGCAGAAGCCGCCGGTAGTCCACCACCACCATCAGCGTCATGATGGCGAGAATGGCCAGGAAACTGGCCAGGATGCGCTGGCGGAGCGTCACATTCTTCATACCGGGAGACCTTTGCACTGTATCGAATTGCGACGTCCTGCCGGGACGCCCCAGGGGTGATTCCCCTGCTGTCCGGAATTCCGGACAGCCCTTATCGGTGGGGAAGATGGGAAATATCGATAATTATTACAAAGGTGCCGCATCACAGCCATGAAAAACAGGGCAAAACGCAAAACATGGCTGACTTCGTCCGAAAAATGCAAATATCTATTACAAAAAATCAACCGGTATTTGTTAGCGCAGGTAGCACGAGTAGCGCAAGGTGCAAACCGCGTCACGCGGCGTCGGCCCACAGCGCCTGCGGCGGACGCGCCCGCACCCAGTCGCGCACCCCTTCGTAGGCGTGGGCCAACTGCAGCACCGCCAGGTCGCCCCGCGGCTGCCCGATGAGTTGCATGCCCATCGGCAGGCCCGCCGCGCTGAAACCCACCGGCACGCTGATGACCGGGCACCCCGCCAGCGTCCAGGGCGTCACGGTCTCCATCCAGCGATGGTAGGTGTCCATGGGCCGGCCCGCGATCTCCTTGGGCCAGTCCAGCGTTACATCGAACGGAAACACCTGCGCCGACGGCACGGCCAGGTAATCCACGTCGTCGAACATGCGCAGGACGGTCTGATACCAGGCGCTGCGCTCTTCGGTGGCCTGATACACCTGGCGCGCCGTCATGCCTTCCAGGCCTTCCACCTCCCAGATCAGGGCTGGCTTGACCAGCTTGCGGGTCTCCGGATCGTGGACCAGGGCATGGAACTGCCCGCCCACCATCAGGTGGCGATGCGCCAGCCAGATGCGCCAGAGCCGGTCGCCCGCGAACGGCACCTGGTAGTCGTCCACGCGGCAGCCCGCCGTCTCCAGGTCTTGCAGCGCCTGCGTGCACAGGTCCAGGATGCCCGGCTCCATGGGCAGGTAGCCGCCCCAGTCGCCCAGCCAGCCCACGCGCTTGCCCGACAGGTCCGCCTCCAGCGGCTGCGCGTATAAAGACGGGTCGTCCGTCAGCGACAGCGGCGCCCGGCGGTCGTGGCCGGCGATCACCGACAGCAGCCGGGCCACGTCGCGCGGCGTGCGGCCCATCGGCCCTTCATAGGAAAGCTGTTTGAGGAACACCTCGGGCGAGGGTCCGGACGGCACACGGCCCGCGGAGGGACGCATCCCGTAGACGTTGCAGAACGCCGCCGGGTTGCGCAGCGAGCCGCCGAAATCGCTGCCATCGGCCACCGGCAGCATGCGGGCGGCCAGCGCCGCGGCCGCGCCGCCGCTGCTGCCGCCGGCCGTCTTGCTGGCGTCATAGGGGTTGCCGGTCGCGCCATAGACCTGGTTGTACGTGTGCGACCCCAGTCCGAATTCGGGCACATTTGTACGGCCGATGTAGATGGCGCCGGATGCGCGCATGCGCTCCACCAGGATCGAATCGTGCGGCGACACCACGTCCTTGTAGACCAGCGACCCCATCGACGTGACCATGCCCCGCACCGCGGTCAGGTCCTTGGGCGCCTGCGGCATGCCATGCAGCCAGCCCAGCCATTGCCCCGCAGCCAGTTGCGCGTCCCGCTCGTCGGCCTCTCGCAGCAGTTCGTCGCTGTCGCGGCGCGCGACGATGGCGTTCAGCTTGGGATTGACCCGGTCGATATGCGCGAGGTACGCCTGCATCACCTCGCGGCAGGACACCTTGCGGCCGCGAATGGCGTCCGACAGCGCGTGCGCGGGCATGGCCACGATTTCGTTCAGCGGGGCGGGAATGGTCATGGGCATTCGTCTCCTGGAAGCGCGCCGCGAATCCGCCGGGCGCGCGTATGGTCGGTGGGCGCGTTGCGGCGGCACGTCGCGCGCATGGCGACGATACTACGCAAATTTGTTGCGACGCGCCCGGCCCCGCGCGCCGCGGACGCGCCAGGTGGGCGCCCGCATCCGCCTCGGCGTCCGCGGCGCGGAACCGCTCCGAACCCGCCGGCTATTGCCGGGCCTGAGCGCCCGTGCCGATCAGCGCCAGCAGCCCGTCCGACAGGGTGCCGCGCCAGCTCAGGTAGTCATGGCCGCCGGCCACCTCGCGGTGTGTCACCCAGTAGCCCTTGGCGCGCAGCACGTCGCGCAGGTGGCGATTGGTTTCCAGGATGCCGGGCTGGCCTCCCCGCCCCGACTCGAACAGGCCCGCCCCCAGGAAAAACCGCACCGGCAGCTTGCGCACGGCGACGAACTGCCGGGTCAGCCACTGGTCCTCGTCGCCGGGCGGCGCCCACCAGTACGAACCGGACTGGCTGAGCACATTGCCGAAAACCTCGGGATGGCGCAACGCCGCGTACGACGAGGCAAGACCGCCATAGCTGGACCCGCCGATCACCGTGCGCGCCGCGGGCGCGGCGATGCCCTGCTTGCGCGCCCACGGCATGAGCTCGCGCGCCAGGAAATCCGCGAAGTCGGGATTCGGCGGCAGTTCCCGCGCCCGCGAATCCGCGGTGGGATTGTCGATCAGCAGCGCGGCCGTCGGCGCGATGACGCCCGCCGCGATCATGTTGTCCAGAATGGTCGGCGTGGGCACCCGGCCCAGATAAGCGCCCGCGTCGAACAGGACGAGCACGTGGTTGTCCGGGCCGCCAGGCTGCCATCCGGCGGGGCGGTAAACGTGGATCTTGCGCGTATTGCCCAGGATGTCGCTGCGCAGCTCCAGCGCCTGGACGGTGCCGGCGGGCACGCCCGCGCGCGGCTCCACCCAGGGCTGCGGCGGCGCATCCGCCAGTTCCAGCACGGAATAGGTCTGGAAGGCGTCGATGCCGCGCTCGGGATAGATCTTGAGATTGTGCGGATCGGCCTGCGCCGTGGCGAGGATCGCGCGGCGCCGCGCCATGCCCGTTCCGGGCAGTTCGGGCACGTCGGGCGCCAGCCGGTACGACAGCCGCGCCGTCTTCGGCACCACAAAGCTCACGTACCAGACATCGGAATCGCCCAGCCGCGCCAACTGCGCGTGGTCCGTCGACGGGCCGCCGAACAGGCGCACATTGCGCTCCGCGCCTCGCCACAGGAAGGTGATGCGGTCGTGCGTCGCGGTCGCGGGCTCCACCAGCGGCGTACCCTGGCGTTGGATCTCTTCCCAGAACGCGGCCGTCGTGCCGCCCTGCGCCAGCGTCTGCGCCAGCGCGGCCAGGCGCGGACTCTCGATGGCAGGCGCGGGCGCGTGCTGTTCGGACAGCGGTAGCCGTTCGTCCACCGACCATTCATATGCGCCCCGGCCCTGCGCGCGCACGATGTACTCGCCGTCCGCCGGACCGACCAGCATCAGCACGCCGGCGGGCTTTTCACGGTCGCTCAAACGCCGGACGTGGCGGCCTTGCGCATCCAGCAGGTCCAAAGTCACACCGCTGTCCGCTGCCCACGTACCCGAAAGGAATTCCCCTTTTTGCATCGCGATACGCTGTTGCGCCGCGGCCTGCGGCGTCACCGTGCCCCGCGCCGACTGCGCCGCCGCCTGACCGCACGCCATCATGGCCAAGGCAAGCGCCCACGCGGCCGGATTCAGGCAATGGCGCACCACTTTCATCTGTTGCATATCCACTCACCATAATAAGAATGGATATCATTATTGCTCAAAAGCCCCATCCCGCTTGAGCCAAGTCAAAGCCGCGGTGCCGGCCCCCGACCTAAGATCGGCCCCAGCCCCCCCTCCGGAGACCATCTTGAACACCAGCGCCACCGCCGACCTCTGCACCGAAGCCGAAATCCGGCACATGGTCCACACCTTCTACGGCAAGGCGCGCGCAGACGAATCGCTGGGGCCGATCTTCAACGGCATGATCCACGACTGGGACGAACACCTGGCCACGCTGTCGGATTTCTGGTCCGCCGTGCTGCTGGGCACCCGGCGCTTTTCGGGCATGCCCATGCCCAAGCACGTGGCCATGCCCAACCTGAAGGCCGAACTCTTTGAACGCTGGCTGGTGCTGTTCACGGAAACCACCGACGCCCTGCCCAACCGCGCCCTGGCCGACGCCGCACAGGAAATGGCCAAGCGCATGGCGCGCAGCCTTTGGTACGGGTACCAGCTCTCGCGCGATCTCAACCAGCCGCTCACGGAACTGCGTCCGGCCTAGCGCGACGCCCGCTCAGTCCACCTGCCACCAGCCGGGCAGCAGCCCACGCACCTTGGCGCGGCGATAGCGATCGTCGATGAGATGCACCGTCCCCACGTCGTGCTCCGTGCGGATGACCCGGCCCGCCGCCTGCACCACCTTCTGCATGCCGGGATACAGGTAGGTGTAGTCGTAGCCGTTCTCTTCGCCATAGCGCAGGTCCATCGCGCGCTTCATGTTTTCGTTCACGGGATTGACCTGCGGTAGTCCCAGCGTGGCGATAAAGGCGCCGATCAGCCGCCTGCCCGGCAGGTCCACCCCTTCCGAAAACGCCCCGCCCAACACCGCGAAGCCCACGCCCTGCCCGGTTTCCGTGAAGCGCGCCAGGAACGCCGCGCGGCCCGGCTCGTCCATGCCTGGCGTCTGCAGCCAGATCGGCACCTGCGGATGGCGCTCGCGCATCAAGTCGGCCACGCGCTTCAGGTAGTCGAAGCTGCTCAGGAAGCCCAAGTAATTGCCGGGACGCTCGGCATATTGGCGCGCGATCAGGTCGGCAATGGGCGCCAGCGAGCGCTCGCGGTCGCGATAGCGCGTGGATACATTGCCCACGACCCGCACCGCAAGTTGTTCCGCCTGGAACGGCGCGGCCACGTCGATCCACGGCGTGTCCTTGGGCAGCCCCAGCGTGTCGCGATAGAACTGCTGCGGACTCAGCGTGCCGGAGAACAGCACCGTTGCATGCGCCGCCGCGTAGCGCGCGGCCAGGTACGGGGCAGGTATCACGTTGCGCACGCACAGCGTGGACGGCGGCGTCTTTGCGCCAGCGAACCCCACGTCGCCCAGCGTCACATCGAACAGCGCATGCGAGCCGAACTGCTCCGCCAGCCGCATGAAATGCAGCGCTTCAAAGTAGAAGCCGAGCAGCGGATCGTCCTGCGGCAGCGGCGTCTGGCCGATGTGCTCAGTAATGGCCGCGACCGCCTTCTGCACCGCCGCAAGCACGCCCGCCGGCGCAGCCTCGTACGCCTGGTAGCGTTCGGCCTGCTTCTTGTTCACCGCATTCCAGGACCGATGCAGCCCATCCAGCGGCTTCTTCAAGGCCTTGGGCGCGGCGTGGCGCGCGGCCGTGAGCCGGTGCTGGTCGAGCTCGCCCGTGTACATGCGGCGCGCGCGGTCCACCAGATTGTGGGCCTCGTCCACCAACACCGCCACCTTCCATTGATGCGCCTGCGTCAGGGCGTAAAGCATCGCGGTGGCGTCGTAGTAGTAGTTGTAGTCGCCCACCACCACGTCGCTCCACCGGATCAGCTCCTGCGACAGGTAATACGGGCAGACGTCATGTTCCAGGGCAGTGGCGCGCACGGCGGGCGCGTCCAGCCGGGTATGACGCGCCAGCGCCGCGGCGCGCGCGTCGGGCAGGCGGTCATAGAAGCCTCGCGCCAGCGGGCAGGAATCGCCATGGCAGGCCAGGTCGGGATGCACGCAGCTCTTGTCGCGGGCCTGCAGGTCCAGGACGCGCAGGCCGGGCGCAGCAGGCTGCGCGTTGATCGTGTCCAGCGCCTCGACCGCCAACCCCCGTCCGGAACCCTTTGCGGCAAGGAAGAACACCTTGTCCAGGCCCGAGCCCGGACTGGCCTTGAGCAGCGGAAATATCGTCCCGAGCGTCTTGCCGATGCCCGTGGGCGCCTGCGCCATCAGGCAGCGGCCGTCCCGCGCCGTGCGGTACACGGCCACCGCCAGATCGCGCTGTCCGGCGCGGAATTCGCCATGCGGGAACGCCAGCTTTTCCAGCGCCGCGTCGCGCGTCTGGCGATGCGCCAATTCCGTCTTTGCCCAGGCCAGGAACCGCTCGCATTGCTGCTGAAAGAAGGCGGCAAGCGCCGCGGCGTCGTGCGTTTCCACCAGCACCGTCTCTTCTTCGGTCGCCACGTTGAAGTACACCAGCGCCACGCGCACGCTCGCCAGCCCCCGCGCCTGGCACAGCAGATGGCCGTAAACGCGCGCCTGCGCCCAATGCACCACGCGGTGGTTCTCGCGCACGCTGTCGAATTGACCGCGGTAGGTCTTGATCTCTTCCAACTGGTTGGCCACGGGGTCGTAGCCGTCGGCGCGGCCGCGCACCAGCAGGCCTTCAAAAGCGCCGGACAGGGAAACCTCGGTCTCGTATTCGGGGCCCCGCCGCCCCGTCACCACCGCATGGCCCGCCATGCCCTCCAGGCCGCTGGGCGCGGGCGTGAAGCGCAGGTCCAGGTCGCCCGCCCGGGCCGTGAATTCGCACAGCGCGCGCACCGCCACCGCGTAGCTCATGCCGCATCCCCCTGCCAGCTCACGTGGCAGACACGCACCGGCATGCCGTGCGCGACGCAATATTGCAGCCAGCGGATCTGGTTGTCCTGCAACTTGTCGCCAGGCCCCTTCACCTCGATCAATTCATAGCGGCGCTCGGCCGGCCAGAAGCGCACCAGATCCGGCAGGCCGGTCCGATTGCCCTTGACGTCGCGCAACATGCGCGTGAAAAACAGTTTCAGGTGCGCGGCGGGAACGCAGTCCAGCGCCTGCGCCAGCAAGGTTTCGGACAATGCGCCCCAGAACACGAACGGCGACTGCCGGTTCGACTTGTCGGCATAGCGCCGCAGGATCACGTCGCGGTAGGCCGACGTATCCAGGAGCGCCAGGCAGTCCTCGAAATGCGCCTGGCGCCTGACATAGAAGTCCGGCGCATCCAGGTCGGCCGGGCCGCGCTGGAACGGATGGAAAAATGCGCCCGGCAGCGGCGCGAATACCGCGGGCCAGCACAGCAGCCCGAACAGGGAATTGATCAGTGCATTTTCGACGTAATGCACCGGGGCATCGTCATGGTGCAGATGGTCCCGCGCCACGTACTCCACGGACGCGGGCAGCGCAGGACGCGCCAGCGCCAGGTCAGTGCGCGGCACCGCCGGCGCGGCCGCGCGCGCCGGCACGTCCAGGCCCAATCCGCGCCGCAGCCGCGGCAACATGCGCGCCACGCGCTGGCTTTCTTCGTCGCTTTCCGGCGCGCTGCCGGCCTGCAAGGCGAGCGCCATCGCTTCCTCGAACCTTTGCATCCGCTCATACACCCGGATACGCCGATGCCGGGCGCCGGGATAGTCGCAGCAGGCGTACACGCGCTGCGCGGCCTCCCAGTCCTGCGCCCGCTCGCAGGCCTGCCCGATCCGCAGCAACACCTTGGCGCGGCGCTTTTCCAGCCAGGCATTGCCGCTGGCGCAGTCCTGCGCGGCGCGCAGCAGCTCGTCCACGGCCGCGCCTTCGTCCAGCGCCTGGCGGCAGGCATGCAAGGCCAGATAGCAATCGACGTCCTCGCGCGTCTGGAAGGCCCGCGACGCGGCGTCGAACGGCACGGCTTCGTACTGAAACACGCCCAGGTCCGCCAGCACGAACTCCGACCAGTCCTGGTGCAGATTGCCGAAGAACATGAGGCGCAGGCGTTCGCAGCGTTGCGACACCATCACGCGCCACACGGCTTCGGCGGAATCCGGGTCCCACTCGCCATAGGGCCGGGCCTCCGGCAGTTCGGCCCGCAACGTCTCCAGCAGGTCGGCCTTGCGCATGCCCGGCCGTACCGCGCCGCGCGATGCGAATACACGGCACAGCTCGGGCTTGGTCAGCAATGCAAACAGCTCGTCCAGCGACATCGGTGCGCGCGCGTCCAACCATCCCAGCGCCTCCAGCGGCCGGGCCGCCTCTTGGACGGCAGGGATTTCCTCGTAGACCAACCGGCTGGCCCGGAACCACGGTCCGCGCCGCATCAGCATCCGCACCATCAAGGCCTGCGACGCCTGCGGCATGGCAGCAAAATCCGCCAGGAAGCGGCAGTCGTCTTCGTCCAGCAGATCGGCGTAGCGGTCCGAGACCCAAGCCAGCGCGCGCTGGAAATTGTGCAGGTAGTAGTAGCGGTGCGGGGGCAACATCGGCGGCGGCCGGTGGACTGTTTATTTATCCAGTAATCATAGCAGCCCCGCCGACGGATTCTGCCGGGCTTGCCAGACACGTCGCACACGCGCAGCAAAAAAAGAAGCGCCGGAGAGCCTGGACTCTCCGGCGCCTTCTGCCAGCCCGGCAGCGAGCCGCCGGGCTGGTCGTGCACGTAGCCGTCGTTTACTGCGCGCGCACCGGCTGCGGCGCCGCGCCGATCTCCTTGCGCACCTTGGCCACGTCCGACGCGGTGACCGCCGCGCCCTGGTTGCCCCAGCTCGACCGCACGAAGCTCACCACGTCGGCGACCTCCTTGTCGGTCATGCGCCAGTCAAAGCCCGGCATCGCGTACGCGGTCGGGGCGGACGCCGTGCCCGGCATCTGCGCGCCCTTGAGCACGATGTGGATCAGCGAGGCCGGATCGGCCGAGTTGACCGTCGAGCTCAGCGCCAGCTGCGGGAAGGTCTCGGTGTAGCCCTTGCCCGTGCTGCGGTGGCAGGCCGCGCAGTTGTTCAGGAAGGCCATGGCGCCGTCGCTCTTGTCCTTGCCGGTGCGCAGCGCTTGCGCCACGGTCTCGTCATAGGCCAGGGGCTTGGTGGCGTCCTTGTTCACCGGCGGCAGGCTCTTCAGGTACACCGCAATGGCGTTCAGGTCGTCGTCGGAGAGGTGCTGCGTGCTTTCCTCGACCACCTGGGCCATCCCGCCGAAAGCCGCCGAATGGCCGTTGCGGCCGGACTTCAGGAAGGTCGCGATGTCCTCCTTGCTCCAGCTACCCAGGCCGTCCGTGGCGTCGCCGCGCAGGTTCTTGGCCAGCCAGCCTTCCACCACGCCGCCCGACAGGAATGCGGAACCGTCCGCGTCCGTCAGCGCCTTTTCCTGCAAGGCCACGCCGCGCGGCGTGTGGCACGTGCTGCAATGGCCCAGGCCTTCAACGAGGTACTGGCCGCGCAGCAGCGCCTGCTTGTCGGCGCCGCTGGCGTTTACCGTGACCGGAGCCGTCGCCACGTCGGGCGCGAACATCCAGCGCCACACCGTCAACGGCCAGCGCATGGACATGGGCCACACGATGTCGGTGTCCTTGTTCTCCTGCTTCACGGGCTCGACGCCGTGCATGAAGTAGGCGTACAAGGCCTTCACGTCCTCGGGCGTGACCTTGGCGTACGCGGTGTAAGGCATGGCCGGGTACAGCGAATGTCCGTCCTTGGCCACGCCGTGGCGCACGGCCTGGTCGAAGTCCTCGAGCGAATAGTTGCCGATCCCCGTTTCCTTGTCCGGCGTGATGTTCGTGGAATAGATCATGCCCAGCGGCGAATCGATCCCCAGGCCGCCGGCAAAAGGCTTGCCGCCCTTGGCCGTGTGGCAGGCGATACAGTCGCCGGCGCGGGACAGGTACTCGCCCTGCTTGATCATCTGCGCATCGGTCGATGCCGTCGTGCCGTCGGCCGCAAACGCGGCGCTGGCAACCAGGGCCGACATGGCCGAGACGGCCGCAACAATGGTCTGCTTCAACATTGTTCCGTCTCCTTAAGCCTGGACCAGCGGGCCGGGGTTCTTCAGGTACTGCTCGCGGATCGCCTGCGCGGCCCAATAGGCCAAGGCGCCGACCAGCCCCGTCGGGTTGTAGCCCATGTTCTGCGGGAACACGCAGGCGCCCATCACGAACACGTTCGGCACATCCCAGCTCTGCAGGTACTTGTTGACCACGCTTTCCTTGGGATTGGAGCCCATGATCGCGCCGCCCGTGTTGTGCGTGCTCTGGTAGACGCGCGTGTCGTAGCGCGCGCCCTTCTTGCGCACGCCCACAAAGTACTTCTCGGGATTCATCGCCTTGGCCACGGTTTCCATGCGCTTGCCCATGTAGCCCAGCATGTCGAACTCGTTGTCATGCCAGTCGAACGTCATGCGCAAGAGCGGCTGGCCGAAGGCGTCCTTGTAGGTCGGATCGAGCGACAGATAGGCGTCGCGGTACGACATAACCGAACCGGAAATCCCGATCGTCATGTAGCGCTGATAGGCGTCCTGCACGCCCGCCTTCCAGGCCGTGCCCCAGGTCGCGGTGCCCGGCGGCGTAGGCGTCTGCTTGATCGGACGACCGCCGGTGCGCACATGGCGAATGCTGGCGCCACCCACGAAGCCCAGCGGGCCGTGGTCGAACTGGTCGCCGTTCAGGTCGTCCATGCCCACGCCGCCGGCGCCGGTGCCGGCGAAGGGGTTGAGCTGGGTGCCCTTGGGCAGCAGCACGTTGATCCCGCCGTTCATCTGGTACGCGTAGTTCTTGCCAACCACGCCTTCATTGGTCTTCGGGTCGTAGGGCTTGCCGATGCCCGACAGCAGCAGCAGGCGCACGTTGTGCATCTGGTAGGCCGACAGGATCACCAGATCGGCAGGCTGATCGATCTCGTTGCCGTCGGCGTCGATGTAGGTCACGCCGACGGCCTTCTTGCCGGTCGAATCCAGATTGACCTTGATCACCTGCGAACGCGTGCGCAGCTCGAAATTCGGCTTCTTCAACAGCACCGGCAGAATGGTCGTCTGCGGCGAGGCCTTCGAATACATGTAGCAGCCGTAGTTCTCGCAGAAGCCACAGAAATTGCAGGGGCCAAGGCGCACGCCGTACGGGTTGGTGTACGGACCGGATGCGTTGGCGGCAGGCGTGGGATAGGGATTGAAGCCGACTTCGCGCGCCGCCTTCTCGAACAGCGACGCGCCATAGGTAGTAGCCAGCGGCGGCAGCGGGAACTCCTTGCTGCGCTTGCCTTCCAACGGGTTGCCGCCTTCGACGATCTTGCCATCCAGGTTGCCGGCCTTGCCCGACGTGCCACAGACGTACTCGAACTTGGTGAAATGCGGCTCCAGCTCGTCGTAGGTCACGCCGAAGTCCTGGATCGTCATGCCTTCCGGGATGAACTTCTTGCCGTAGCGCGTTTCGTAGCGCGTGCGCAGCTCCAGCTCTTCCGGCAGCACACGGTAGTGCATGCCGTTCCAGTGAAAGCCCGCCCCGCCCACGCCCGTTCCCAGCAGGAACGAACCATTCTGGCGATACGGCACCGCCACGTCGTCCACGCCGTGGCGGATCGTCACGGTTTCCTTGGACAGGTCCTGGAACAGATAACCGCGCACCGAATACTTCAGCTCGTCGATCACCTTGGGATACTCGGCGTCCTTGGGCGTGTCCTGCATGCCGCCACGCTCCAGCGCCAGCACCTGCAGGCCCGCCTCGGTCAGCTCCTGGCCCAGGATCGCGCCGGTCCAGCCGAACCCGACCAGCACTGCATCAACTTTGTCTTTCTTGATCGCCATGATTAACCCTTCTCCCCAGAAATCGACACGGGGCCATAGGGGTACTTCACATTGGGCTGGTCCACCCAATCCATAAAGTCGGCGCGCGCGCCGGGAAAGCCCACCATCTTCCAGCCGACCATGCCCTTGTTGCCGCCATAGATCGGATCGGCAAAGAACCCTTCCTTGGTGTTGGCCAGCAGGAAGCTGAAGAACGTCTTGGACGGCACCGACTCGAACACGATCTTGCCGGCCTGCAGGTCCTTCAGGATCTGCTCCTGCAAAGCCTTGTCGAGCTGCGCGTACACCTTGCCGTGCGTCTTCACGCACCAGGCGTCACAGGCCTCGATGCCATGGCGATACACCTGGCGGGGATTCTGGTTCAGTTGATAGCCCAGTTCCGGCACCTGGTCGGTGTGGAACGGCCCATCCATGTACCAGAGCTTGCCGTGGCCGAAAGGCGTTTCCATCTGCCGATCGATGAACTCGGGCACGCCGGCCGCGATGGCGCCAGGACCGTACTCGTCGGCTGGAATCAAATGATCCACCGCGGCAACGATGAAGGCCCATTCGGCCTGGGTGAAATAGGTGGGCTCGTAAGGCTTGGCCGCTTGAGCGGCGTTGCCGTCGGCGGCGTTGGTACAGCCGACCGTCAGGCCGCCGACCGCCAGCGTGGACGCTGGCACAATGGCCATCGCCTGCAGAAACCGCCGGCGCGGCTTTGCGTCATCAGTCATGGACATCTCCGTGAATACTCCAAGTTGTCCTAGCGCGCTACCGAACATGAAACCTGGAAACACGAACTGCCCGAGCTAGAGACAACACGCTCTTTTCTTGCTGAAAATCAAGACTGCTCTTTGAAAAGGGACGTAAGAGCAGGTGCGGGCATTATGCGCTTCTGATCCGCTCAATCGACCGTATCAGATGGAAATTCTTGACGTGGAAAAGTCTTTTGCATTAAGGACAAAGTAAGAACAAGGAAAAACGCAGGGTTTCTGACAGCCAGATGAACGAAAAGCCTTGATTCACGCGGGCGGCGGCGTCCGGACTGCGCGGACCGCTCCCCCGCATGCCATTCGCCTCGTCGCACGCCCCGCCGCGCCCACTTTCGCGGCGCGCGGCTCCAGTACAATCCGCGTTTGGCGACGTTGTGATCGCCCATCTGTCTGGACCCCAAGCATGTTGCGTCTGTCTGAAATCAAGCTGCCGTTGAACCACACGCCCGAGGAACTGCCCGCGGCAATCCTCAAGAAACTGGGCATTCCGGCCAGCGACCTGAACGGCTACACCATCTTCCTGCGCAGCTACGACGCCCGCAAGAAGCACAACATCCTGCTCATCTACACGCTGGATGTCGACGTCGCCAACGAAGCCGCGCTGCTCAAGCGCTTTCACGACGACCGCAACGTCAAGCCTTCCCCCGACACCGAATACAAATTCGTCGCCCAGGCGCCCGCGCAGTTGTCCAAGCGGCCCATCGTCATCGGCACCGGCCCCTGTGGCCTGTTCGCCGGCCTGGTGCTGGCGCAAATGGGCTTCAAGCCCATCATCCTGGAACGCGGCAAGGCCGTGCGCGAACGCACCAAGGACACCTGGGGCCTGTGGCGCAAGCGCATCCTGAACCCCGACTCCAACGTCCAGTTCGGCGAAGGCGGCGCGGGTACGTTCTCGGACGGCAAGCTCTACAGCCAGATCAAGGACCCCAAGCACTACGGCGAGAAGGTGCTCAAGGAATTCGTCCTGGCCGGCGCGCCGGAGGAAATCCTCTACGTCAGCAAACCGCACATCGGCACGTTCCGCCTGGTCGGCATGGTCGAAGTCATGCGCGACACCATCACCAAGCTGGGCGGCGAGGTCCGCTTCTCCAGCAAGGTCGAAACGCTGCACCGCGAAAACGGCCAGGTCACCGGCGTCACGCTCTCCAATGGCGAACACATCGAAGCCGACCACGTCGTCCTCGCCATCGGCCACAGCGCCCGCGACACCTTCCAGATGCTGCTCGACCAGGGCGTCTTCATGGAAGCCAAGCCCTTCTCCATCGGCTTCCGGATCGAACACCCGCAATCCCTCATCGACCGCGCACGCTTCGGCCCCAACGCCGGCAACCCGATCCTGGGCGCCGCCGACTACAAGCTGGTGCACCACGCCAGCAACGGCCGCTCCGTCTACAGCTTCTGCATGTGCCCCGGCGGCACGGTCGTCGCGGCCACGTCCGAGCCCAACCGCGTCGTCACCAACGGCATGAGCCAATACTCGCGCAACGAACGCAACGCCAACGCGGGCATCGTCGTGGGCATTTCACCCGAGGTCGACTACCCCGAACACGTCCTCGCCGGTGTCGACTTCCAGCGCAAATGGGAATCCCAGGCCTTCGAATTGGGCGGACGCAACTACAGCGCGCCGGGCCAGTTGGTGGGCGACTTTCTGGAAGGCAAGGCCTCGACCGAGTTCGGTTCCGTGCTGCCCTCGTACACGCCGGGCGTGCACCTGACCGACCTGGCCACCGCCCTGCCCGACTTCGCCATCACCGCGATTCGCGAAGCACTGCCGGCGTTCGACAAGACCATCAAGGGCTTCAACATGCCGGATGCGGTGCTGACAGGCGTGGAAACGCGGACGTCCTCGCCGATTCGCATCAAGCGGGATAACGAGACGCTGGAAAGCATCAACACGCAGGGATTGTTCCCGGCGGGGGAAGGCGCGGGTTACGCCGGTGGGATTCTGTCGGCGGGGGTGGATGGGATCAAGATTGCGGAGGCGGTGGCGCTGAGCATCATGGGGCGTCAGGGATAACCAACAAGCCGGCTGCCTCACGCAGCCTCGCGCACCGCCCAGTTCAAAAGAAACCGCGCAAGCCGTTCTTCGATATGGCTCTCCACCGTCTTGAGCCGCAGCACGGCGATGCCGCTTTTTTCCAGAATACTGTCCTTCAACGCGTCCCGCTCCGCTTGCTCGGGCGCGTCATGCGTCCCGCCGTCGACTTCGATCACACCCACGGGCGTCTTGCCAACCCGGAAATAGACCACGAAATCGCAGCTGGCGCCCTGCCCCATAAACTCGCGTTCGCGGGCCGTCAGCGCCGAATTGGACGTTGCCGCGACCTGATTGAGCGGGACCTGCGAATGGGACATCAATGCCCCGCAGGATGGTTCGGATAGCGCGTCGCGCATCAATGCCGCCAAGATACGTTCAGACTTGAACGCCGAATCCTTTTGCTGCAATCGCGAGGCAAGCCGATCGAGCGACCTGTCGTATTCGCTGTACAACAGATCAAAAGCCGACACCACGGGCGCACGCAGGACCTGCTTTTCTTCCGCGTAATACTCCATGTACCGGATCAGCGCAGCAATGGGGCCATTTCCTGCCGTAAAGACATCGTCCCCCGTCACCAACGTGAACCGATTCTTGGCACGCGACACCGCAACATTGACCATGCGTGCGTCATCGACAAAATCCATCCGCTTTTGATTCTCGCGCTTCTTGTCGAGCACCGTGGAGAACACAATCTCGTCGCATTCCCGCCCTTGAAACTTGTGCACGGTGTCACGAACGAAATCGCCAGGCAGACGCGATCCGGACAAGACGACCTGCGCCCGGAAGGGGGCAATAAACCCCCTGCCGCCTTCCTGCCACGCGCCTTCCGAGCCCGGCGCTTCCAGTGATGCCATCAGGGAATCCAGCTCGCGAAGATTGCCGTTGCCGCGCGAGTGATTGCCCTTGGCGGTGACGACAAGCCTCAACGCGCCATCGCTCGCGTTGCTGTTCATCGGTATGAGTTCGTTGCCATAGAACTGCTGATTGCAGAACTGGATGATCCTCGTATGGCACCGATAGTGCTCTTTCAGCAGCGTCCTGGACAAAGATCGTTTGAACACGCCAATGCTGGAGTCCAGGAGGCTGTGCTTCTCGCAGTCGTATTCGGCGGCAGGCGCAGGAATGTCAACACCCGATGGAATATGCGCCAGCTGTTTGCTGTCGCCAACGATGACGGCGTTCTTTGCGCATCCCAGCGCCAGAATCCCCGGGATGATGTCTTGCTGGGACGCTTCGTCGATAATGACGTAGTCCAGCACCGCGCCTGATTCGATGGAATTGACGATCGAATGCGTGCTGCTGGTCAGGATCGGAAAGCGCTTCAGGAAGGCGTCGAAGTCGCGGCGGTACGTGTCTTGTTCGAATGGCTTGGCGTCTTGCACATGCCGATGAAGATGCGCTTTCAGATACGTCATCGACCCCTTGGTCATGTCTTCAAGCAAAGCGCGGAAGTTGCCGCTGGCCAGCACCGCCTCGCAGGCCGCCAACTCAGCGCGCTTCTCGTCATGCAAGTTGTCGTAGTACTGCATCTGCAAAGCTTGGACGGCTGCACGCCGCCGCTTCCCGTCCCCGAAGGCTTGGACGCGGAGTATCTTGAAGTTCAGAAACAGGTCAAGCCGATTCCTCAACCCGATGCGGCCGTCGCCAAGCCGCGTCAGATAGGCCATCAGATCCGCCAACTTTTGCGCAGGCAGTTTGAGCTTGCGCAACGGCTCGCCGCGCGGGATTGTGTTTTCCTCCCGCCACTGCCTCAAATACCGCCGCTCCACCACCACGTCGTCAATTTCCGCCCTGAGTCTGGCCGCCGCGTTGTGTGCAGTCAGGAACTGCTTCAGCGCCGTTTGTGTCTTCTGCAGGGACTCCATTGTCGGCGGCAATTCCGGTTCCTGGGTCGGCACCTCGGGCTGGGTCGCAAAAAAGTCCTCACGGTTCTGTTTGCTTCCAAGGCAAGCCACCAGGTAGTCCAGCCCGCACTTTCCGAGCTTTTCGTAGACGTTCCCGACAGCGGAATTATTGTTGGAAAGGATTGCTACCGTTTGGCCCCGCAAGAGGATATTCGCGATGATATTGAGGATGGTCTGCGTCTTGCCCGTCCCGGGCGGTCCCTCGATCACGCTCACCTGCGCCTCAAACGCGCGGTTCACTGCCAACAACTGACTTTCATTGACGCCGAAGGGAAAGATCAGGTCGTCGACGGATCCCCGCCGCGCATTCTGTCCTGTGCAGTAGGCATACAGCGCGGTGTCTGCTCGGGGAGGCAACCGATCCAACTGCCGAGTCACATTGGCCGCCACCCTCTTCTGGTCCCCAGTCGCCGCGCCCTCGCGACCGTTCGCCACCGAAACGAAGTACTGGAAGACATCCGCGCGATGCAACGGCGCCTGCGGCATAAGTTCGATGTCTTCGAGCTTCTCCACATAAACCCTTGAAGCGCCCGGATACTCGATGGCGACGAATTTATCACCATAGACCAGCGCCCTCTCGACGGGCTTGGCTACCGCGCTTCCCTTCTTCATGCGCAGCATTTCATTCAGTTCGCGGGTCGGTTCGATCCGGCAATCGCTGATCGGGCGGCTGAACGACTTGCCCGAGGGAAAATGGCATGTCAGCACCAGGTTCTGGTGCTTGTCGCTCCAGTGGAGTGTCCAGTCGCGGATCTGCCGCGTTTTGTCTTCGCCAAGAACAAATACCGATGCCATAGCTTTGCCACCAAATACTCCAAGCCAACTGCCTATCAAGACACGCAGGCTGGAACGATAACAAATCCGCCGCATCCCTTGGCATTCCGCCTTCTTCCGGCACGTGGACCACGTGCGCCCTTTCGCAATATTGCGAGGGATCGCCATTTGGCGGGTCCATCGTGTACATGCCGGGCGGCACCAGCTTTTCCTCGTTGGCGATCACCAGGCGGCGGCCAATGCCCTCGCGCCACAGGCTCGCCCCAAGGATGAAGTACTTCCATTTTGCGATACCGATGTGGTCACGTGAACGTTCGCCTGGCGCTTGCTCGCGCCTTTGAAAGGCAAGACGCCTATTCCGACGGCCGCGTCTGCGTCAACCCAGTCGGCGGCCCGTCAATCGCCGTCCACCCCGCATCCACCGCCAGGCTGCTGCCCGAAATATAGCTGGCCGCATCCGACGCCAGAAACGCCACCGCCGCGCCCACCTCGGACGGCTGGCCCCAGCGGTTCAGCACGGTATGCCCGGCGTACGTGTTGTAAATGTCCGGTCGCTCCTTCAGCGGCTCGGTCAGACGGGTCTCGATGATGCTCGGCATCACCGCGTTGACGCGCACCCCGTAACCGCCAACCTCGGCCGCGAACGCCTTGACCATCTGTTCGATGCCGGCCTTGGTGGCCGCATAGATACCCAGTCCGGGCTCGATCGTCACGGCGCGCATCGACGAACACAGGATCATGCTGCCCGCGCCCTGCTTCATCATCGGCCGGCCGAAATGGCGCATGAAGTGGAAAGCGCCGCGCAGGTTCAGGTTCACGACCTGGTCGAACTCTTCTTCGGTGTAGTCGACGATCAGCTTGCGGATGTTCAACGCGGGCGTCGCCACCGCGATGTCTATCCTGCCTTGTTCGTCCAGCACCTTGGCGGCAAGCGCCGCGATGGCCTCACCGCTGGCGGCATCGGTCTGCGCCCAGCCGGCCGAACCGCCTGCGTCAACGATCTGCGTCGCAGTAGCCTGCGCGCCGCCCTCGTCGCGGTCGGCGCACATCACATAGGCGCCCATCGCGCCCAGCGCATGCGCTGATGCCTGCCCAATGCCGGAAGCGGCGCCCAGCACGACCGCGGTTTTGCCTTTGAGGCTGAATAGTTGGGGGTAGTTGGTCATGAAAACGTCGATGAAAACGGTTATGGAAGGGGCCGCCTCGCCACGGTCAACGGACTGCCTATTGCGATACGGCCAGGCTATCATCCTTGCATGACCCAATCGCTACCTGCCCCGATCGCTGTGCAGATCGATGAGGCCAGACGCCTCATCGAACGCCATCTCGGCACACGCCTTGTCGCCATCCATCTGTTCGGCTCAGCGGTGGATGGCGGGCTGCAACCGCACAGCGACATCGATCTGCTCGTCACCGTGGCTCAGCCGCCCGGCGAGGCAGCGCTCCGGGCGCTGGCGACGGCGCTCCTCGCCCTCTCGGCGCCCCCGGGCCAGTCGCCGCAACTGCGCGCGCTGGAAGTCACCGTGCTGGCGCTCGAACATGTCGTCCCTTGGCGCCACCCGGCCCGGCGGGAACTCCAGTTCGGTGAATGGCTGCGCGATGATCTGATGGCGGGGATCATGGAGCCGCCCATGATCGACCACGACCTCGCCATCATTCTTACCAAGGTGCGCGGCCACAGCATTGGGCTAATTGGACCGCTGGCCGACCAACTCTTTGATGCCGTTCCTCGCCACGACCTCACGCGCGCCCTGCTCGATACGGTCGCCCAATGGACCCGGCCCGAGGACTGGGCGGGCGATGAGCGCAACATCATCCTCGCGCTGGCGCGCATCTGGTACACGGCGGTTTCTGGCGAGATCGCTTCCAAGACGGATGCGGCGGCATGGCTGTTGCCGCGGGTGGAAGCGTCGTACCACCCGATCCTCAGCAAGGCGCGCGCGATTTATCTAGGTCAGGCCGACGACGATCTGGCGGCACGCCATGCCGCCGAAACCGAGGCGTTCATCGCTCATGCGCGTGGCGCTATCGAAAGGATTTGTTCCACCGCCTGAACGGTGGAGCATGCCTTCAGCGCTCAGACTTTGAATCCCTATCCGTTCTTAGCGCGACGCGCCGATCTGCAGCAACGCAAGATCGCGCTGCATATAGCGCGTCATGATCTGGCTCAGGATCGGGTTGCCCGCAGTCTCGGCTTTCGCAGCGGTCAGGCTGACGACCGCCGCACACAGCTTGCCTGCCTGGACGGTGCTTCCCTTTACGTCGGCTTGCACTGCGCCGGCCATGGTTTGTTTCCAGGCGGCGGCGACGCCGTCAACGGCGTGCTGGGCAGCGCCACAATCCGCGTATGACAGGGAAATCACGACACCGGGCGCGTTCTTGACCTGCACGTCCGCGATGATTCCGGAAAAGTAAGGTGGGATGCCGCGACCGCTGGATGCCGCGATCGCTTCAAGCTTCTGCTTCGCGCTTTGCATGTCGCCGGGATCCGCAAACAATACCTTTGCCGGATCGACGCCTTGCAGACCCAGCACGGGCGAAATGACGGCCGCTTGCACAATCCGGGCACCGTCCGAGGGCACGGCTTGCTTAAGCCCCGCGATCGAAGCGGCAACGATCTCACTGTCCGCCACCGAGGGAGACGGTTTGGCCAGCGTCCGCATTCCGGTTGGGGATGACGCCTGGGCCAGGGCCGTGTCCAGCGGCAGCACGAACGTGGGCATGCCCATCGTGCCTCGCCAAGGGTCTCGTCCGCTGGCCTTGGTCATGTCAGGTTTGTTGGCCTCGCCGTTCGCCACTAGCCCAGCCACATCGCCATTCACCGGCTTGAAATCGGACTGCACGAGGCGATCCACCAACGTCGCGGCGGATTCTTTGTCCTTCAGCCCCCAATAGGAGACATTGCCGGGCGACTGGCCAAACCCGCCGAAATAGGACAGTTCATCGAAAGGGACCTTGGCATGATCGGCCCACTGGTCCAGCCCGTATCCAATGGATTGAAGCGGGCTGATGGCCTGGGCGATGGAGAGCCGGCGCATCCCGTCGGCGGTTGGTCCGGATTTCTCCAAGGCTCGCCAGGCTTGGACGTCGAGAAAGAAGAATTGCATCGCGTCAGGGGCGGTCAACACTACCTGGGGCACTTGCTGGAAGGCTTGCTGTAGTGTTCTGGTGCTGTCTTGGGCAGCGACCGACGTGCAGCAAACTGAAAACAGGCCGAGTGCAAGAGCCCTTACGCGCATTGAATATCTCCCGTTAACCAATTTTTCAGCCGGATATGGCGCCTTCGGCATCACTATCGCAGCCAAGACCATCCAGACAATGCGTTCGTCTTGGCCCTGAACAGGGTGCACGGTGCCGATGAAGCATTCAATCTGGTTATCCTCAAATTCTGCCGGGGAGAATACCACTCCAATTATGGGAACTTCGCCCTTGTCATAACAGGGCTGCGCTGACGGGGCGCAGCTTCTCGGCGCGAGAACGGTACTGCTCTATCCATTTCACGGACTGCGCAATGCCGCCGAATGGAAAGAAATGCAGGCTCACGTTTCCATGTGCTTGCGTCAGCCCTGCGGCCAGGCGATCCACAAACACATCGGGCCCCGCCGTGCCAAACAGCTTGCCCAAAGAGATTCCGTATTTAGACCACATCGACGCGCAGGCGCTGACGCCGCACAAGGCCGCATAGCGAGCAAGCACCGCGATCCCTGCGGGGCCGGGCACGCCCACCCGAACGGGATGTTCAATGCCACGCTCGCGCAGGGTTTTCAACCACGTCAGCACGATGTCGGCATCAAAACCAAACTGCGTGACGATCAGGGGCGTCATGCCGCGCAGGCCGATGCCATGGCACTTGCGTTCGAGCACGTTCCATCGATCGGTCGCGCTCATGACCGGATGGCCTTCCGGATGTCCGCCTACGCCCACAACCTGGATGCCCGCGCGCTCGAAAACGCCAGTTTCGATCAGCGAGGTGCTGTCGGGAAACGGCCCCAGCGGCGTCGGTGGATCTCCTGCGATCACGAAGCAGCGCTCAACGCCAGCCTCAGCGACCGCGCGCTTGACGAAGGAATCAAGCTCGGCAAGCGACGCGATACGGCGTGCGGAAAGGTGCGGCATCGGCTCCAAGCCCAGCGCCCGCACGGCTCGCGCTGCGGCCAGTCGCGCGTCGTTGTCCTGGCCTGGCAGGCAGGGAATGGAAATGGTCGACCCCGGCGGTATCCGCGACGCCGTTGCGGCCAGCGCGGAAATGTCCCTCGCGCTGACTTCCAACGAATAGGCGTCGGTGATGTTGCCGGAGGACCGGTATGTGCTGGGATGAATCAAGGACATGACTGAAGGGCACGCCGAACGGCTCGGCAAGCGGTTGATGTTCGACGGCCGACCTCATCCATTGGCTTTTTGCGCAATGGCAGGGGCAATTGCCGGCTGGCGAGCCAGTTCAATGAAGGCCCGCACATAGTCAATGGCAGTCTCCGCCTCGCGCGCCCCCAGGAAGATCTGCTTGGCAATGCCACGCACCCCCAGCCTCACGGGCACCACGTCCATCCGGGCCGCGTATTCCTCGACCAGCCAGCGCGGCAGCGCCGCCACGCCGCGTCCGCTGGCCACCATCTGCACCATGATATCGGTGGTCTCGATGGCCTTGTGACGCTTGGGCGTAACGCCGGCCGGCAACAGGAACTGGTTGTAGATATCCAGGCGCTCGATGTCGACGGGGTAGCTGATGAGCACTTCCTGGGTCAACTGCTGCGGCCTCACGTACGCCACAGACGCCAGCGGATGGCCCTTGGGCACGACCAGCACCTGCTCGTAGTCGAACACGGGCTCGAACTTGAGGCCCGGTTTGAACAGCGGATCGGGCGTGACCAGGAGGTCGATCTCAAAACCGAAGAGTGCCCCAATCCCGCCGAACTGAAACTTCTGCTTGACGTCCACATCCACGTCGGGCCATGCGGCCAGATAAGGAGAAACCACCTTGAGCAGCCATTGGTAGCAAGGGTGGCACTCCATGCCGATGCGCAGCGCGCCGCGCTCGCCTTGCGCAAACTGTCCCAGGCGCTCTTCGGCCAGATCCAGTTGCGGCAGCACGCGATTCGCCACCGCCAATAGATATTGGCCGGCCTGCGTCAGGCGAAGGCTTCGCCCTTCTCGCAGCCAGATGTCGGTGCCCAGCTGCTGTTCCAGCTTCTTCATGCTGTGGCTCAGGGCCGACTGGGTCAGGCTCAGCACGCCAGCGGCGGCCGTCAACGACCCCTGCTTTTCGACCTGCTGAACGATGCTGAGATGGATGCGCTCAAGCATTCAGATGAATTCCGCTCATGGATTTGTGAAATAAAACCATTTTACTTCATCACTCCCGTCCCCTAGTATCCGTTCCCATTGATCGTTCGCATGTTTGCAAGCGGACCTTGCCATTAATCAAGACTTGAATTCACGAGCACCCGCGCCGCTTCCGGCGGCGCACACGCATACGGCATTGCCGCAGCGGCGCGTGGATCCATCTTCATGAAGCCCAGAATGACACGTCCCCTCCGTCTAGTCGCAGTTTCCGGCGGACTGCAACGCCCCTCCAAATCCGCAGCCCTGGCGGATCACCTGCTGGACCTGATCGCTGACGAACTTCCGTGCGAACAACGCCTGGTGGAACTGGGCCAGCTTGCGCCGCAACTTGCTGGCGCGGTCTGGCGCTCCCACCTGCCCGAGACGGTGGAGCGCGAACTTGCGGCGGTCGAGCAGGCCGACGTCCTGGTGGTGACCACCCCGGTCTTTCGCGGCTCTTACACGGGCCTGTTCAAGCACTTCTTTGACTTCATTCACCAGGACGCCTTGATCGACAAGCCGATCCTGCTGGCTGCCACCGGCGGCAGCGAACGCCATGCCCTGGTGATCGACCACCAACTGCGGCCGCTGTTCAGCTTCTTCCAGGCCCGCACCTTGCCGCTGGGCGTCTACGCGACCGACAAGGATTTCGCCGATTACCGCCTGCAGGACGCAGCCCTGATCGAGCGGGCCAGACTCGCAGTCCACCGCGCGATGCCTTTGATCGCATTGGCGCGCCAATCGGCAATGGCCGACGCCGAGGAAGCGGTCGCGGCCTGAAGCCATCCCGGCCCACGCAGCCTGCCCCCCGGCGGCGGTTGCAGGGTCTTCCAATCCGACTTATGCCCCTGAGCACCCACCGCAGGCGCGCGTCCCGCGTGTCGCGTCCGTTCAGAAAACGGCCTTAACTCTCCGCACACTTTTCGCAAAATCAGCGCAGCAGACCACCATGAGCAACGCGTTCACATTCAATATCAAGAGCATCCGTTTCGACGAGAACTATCAGCCGTCGGACAGCACGCGCATCACGACCAACTTCGCCAATCTGGCCCGGGGAGCGAGTCGCCAAGAGAATCTGCGCAACACCTTGCGGATGATCGACAGGCGCTTCAACAACCTGGCGCATTGGGACAACCCGACCGGGGACCGCTACGCGGTCGAACTCGAGATCATTTCCGTTGAAATGAACATGGGCGCCGAAGGCGGCAACGACGCCTTTCCGCTGATCGAAATACTGCAAACCCATATCGTCGACAAAAAGCACAACGAACGCATCGAGGGCATCGTGGGGAACAATTTCTCCTCTTACGTGCGCGACTACGATTTCAGCGTGCTTCTGCCGGAGCATAACAACGACAAATCCACGTTCAGCACCCCGGACGATTTCGGGGTGTTGCATGGCAAGCTGTTCAAGCACTTTGTGAACTCGAGCGCCTATAAAGAGCGCTTCAGCAAGCCGCCTGTCATCTGCATCAGCGCGTCGAGCAGCAAGACCTACCACCGCACCGAAAACCACCACCCCATCCTGGGCGTCGAGTATCGGCAAGATGAGTTCTCATCGACGGATCAGTACTTCGAAAAAATGGGGTTGCAGGTCCGCTACTTCATGCCCCCGGGCAGCGCCGCCCCCCTCGCCTTTTATTTCCAGGGCGATCTGCTTGGCAGCTACACCAATCTGGAACTGATCAGCCTGATCAGCACGATGGAAACGTTCCAGAAGATCTACCGCCCGGAAATCTACAACGCCAATTCCGCGGCAGGCAGGCTCTATCGACCGAGCCTGAAGAACCCCGACTACTCCTTGACGCAGATTGTCTATGACCGCGAAGAGCGCAGCCAGCTCGCCGTCAAGCAAGGGAAATTCACGGAAGCGCACTTCATCAAGCCCTACAAGAAAGTGCTCGACAACTGGGCAGCCAACTCCGCTCTCTAAACATTCGACATACACGGAACACTGATCATGAAAAAACTCCTGCCCACTTCGACCGCCGGCAGCTTGCCGAAACCTTCCTGGCTGGCCCAGCCCGAAAAACTCTGGTCGCCTTGGAAACTGCAGGACGAGGAACTGGTCGAGGGCAAACAGGACGCCCTGCGCCTGGCGCTGCAAGAACAGCAACACGCAGGCATCGACATCGTCAGCGACGGCGAACAGACCCGTCAGCACTTCGTCACCACGTTCATCGAGCATTTGAGCGGCGTCGATTTCGAAAAGCGTGAAACCGTCCGGATCCGCGATCGCTATGACGCAAGCGTCCCCACCGTCGTCGGCGCCGTCAGCCGCCAAAAGCCGGTTTTCGTCGAAGACGCCAAGTTCCTGCGCCAGCAGACCAAGCAGCCCATCAAATGGGCGCTGCCTGGCCCCATGACGATGATCGACACGCTGTACGACGCCCACTACAAGAGCCGTGAAAAGCTGGCCTGGGAATTCGCCAAGATCCTGAACCAGGAAGCCCGCGAACTGGAGGCTGCCGGCGTCGACATCATCCAATTCGACGAGCCCGCATTCAATGTCTTCTTCGACGAAGTGAACGACTGGGGTATCGCCACCCTGGAACGCGCAATCGAAGGGCTCAAGTGCGAAACCGCCGTGCATATTTGCTATGGCTACGGTATCAAGGCCAATACCGACTGGAAGAAAACGCTGGGTTCCGAATGGCGCCAGTATGAGGAATCTTTCCCCAAGCTGCAGCAATCCAGCATCGACATCATCTCGCTGGAATGCCACAACTCGCATGTGCCCATTGATCTGATCGAACTGATTCGTGGCAAGAAGGTGATGGTGGGTGCGATTGACGTGGCGACCGATACCATCGAAACGCCGGAGGAAGTGGCCAATACCTTGCGCAAGGCGCTTAAGTTTGTGGATGCCGACAAGCTGTATCCGTGCACGAATTGCGGCATGGCGCCCTTGTCGCGTCGGGTTGCGAATGGGAAGCTGAGTGCGTTGAGTGCGGGTGCGGAGATCGTCCGGAAAGAGCTTGCGGGCTGATGCCGATCTGAAAATCTGAAAAAGGAAAAGGCGCTGATGCGCCTTTTCTTTTTTTACACAGCGGGCAAGATTGGCCGCAGGCCATCACGACGAATCAGGACCGCCTCCCGATAATCGCCTGCTCGATCCTGCACGCAGTGACAATCAATAAGTCTGCCTTGTTCCATTCCCTCTTTCCCGACCACACCAGCCCCATCGTTGATCGCGGCAGATGCGCGGTATGCCCAAGGCATTTGCGGTAGCATCCCCAACTTGGCATGGAGCATAAGAATGCAAAACAGGTACGGAAAACTCGCCTCTTGGATCTATCACCTGGATAAGCCAATCGGCCACTCCTTTGGCGATCTCGAGTACTACCAGCAGCGTCTGACCGGTTGTGAAGGTCCCATATTGGAGCCGGCGGTCGGCAATGGCCGCATTTTCATACCCTTGCTTGAAATGGGCTTCGCCATCGAAGGCTTCGACGGCTCACAAGACATGCTCGAATATTGTCAGCAGGAATGCCGGAACCGGGGGCTTCTCAATACCCCTACACTTCAGACATTCGAGCAGTTCAGCTACGACCAACGTTTCGCGGCCATCATCATGCCTGCTGGATCGTTTCAGTTGATCACGGAAACCGCCTCGGCGATGACCGTACTCAGGCGGTTCTGGGTTCACCTGCTCCCCGGCGGAAGACTCATCATGGACATCGACCCCGTCGAAAGCATCGTCGCAGAGGCAAATGCCGCACGCAGTTGGACGGTGGGCGGCGACAGTCTGCTCACGTTGACCAGTCACCGGGCCGAGATCGATTACGTCAAACAAACGACGCTCTCCCATCTGCACTATCAACACTGGCAAGGCGGCATTTTGCAGTCCGCAGAGATTGATCTGTTTCGCTTGCGCTGGTGGGGTGTCGATGAGTTGGCATTCGCAATGCGCGAAGCGGGTTTTGTGGATGTGGTGGTATCAGGTGATTATCAGCACGGCCGCCAACCCTGCAAGGGCGACCGGATCATCAGTTTCGAGGCGAGTCGACCAAGCCGGTGAGTTTTGAACCGGGCATCCTTGGTGAAACCGCTGGTACTGACATACAGCCCACGATCATCCTTGTGGCGGCCGCCAAGAACCTGGAACGCGCCGTAAAAAAAGGCGCCGAAGCGCCTTTTCATTACCGCGAACTCAACTGCCGCAGGATCACTCCCACTCGATCATCAACGGGGCTCGTAAGCCTCTATGACTGAAGTGTTCTCCAGTGATCTACAAATTCCATACCGTCGCCGTCTACCGTCAAAATCGCGCGCTTAAGGTTGGCGCGGCTTATGAAGCGATTTGAGCGGCGTCGACATTTCCGAGCTTATTGTCGATCAGAACGCATCTTAGCCGCTCCAATACGATGGGGAATGACCACATGCGAAGAGGCTACAGTTCGCCCAGAAAATCTCCGACCACGGCTACGCAATGATCGAAGCTGGGCGTGTACTCGAGCGTGGCGATGGCTTCGAACGCTGCGCGCAAGCTGGCATGCGGCGCTCGGATCTGGGACAGAAATGCCTCCCGATGGCGTAGGACGAACGGTGTCGCCGCCAGAAGCTGCTGAGGCTCGCGCTCGATCACGAGCGCAAAGTCGAAGAGATCGCGCGCCGTGACCCGATCGCCACGGTGGTACATCTTCTTCGCAATGATTTCAGCGGCGGTCTCCACTTTCACTGCGCAACCACCGATATCCCAGATGTCCCAAGCGTCGTCCAGAAGATTGGGAGCGGCGACGAAATCGACCTCACCCTCCTCGAATTGGAGTTTGACGAAGGCACCCGGTTGTTCGGTGTAGTCCTGCGTTAAATCCGCGGCTGTGTCGCTCAAGCGGGGTGAGACAAAACCGAGGTACTGCGGGTCAGGCACGAAGATGTCGATGTCTTTGCTCAGCCGATGGCGGTAACGGAACATCAGTACGGTTCCGCCACCCAGCGTCCAGAACGGATCCGAGATGCCACCGTATCGGCAGATTTCGCCGATCAGCGCCAGCGCCCGTGGGAACAGCTTCTCCCACGGCCCGCTGGGCAATGCTTCGGAATTCATACCCACAGCCTCCGGCGATGCAAAGACAAGGATCCAGCCAACTTCGCCACATTGCGCCAGACCTGCTTTGGCGGCTGGTGTGTATGCGAGGCAGCCTCCTCCACGGCCATCACGACGATAGGCACGGGCGCCTCATCCAGCAAATGCGTCAGGTGCGGAGCAAATGACGCAGGCACTTCACCACTCGCCAGGGCTTGCTCCAGCGTCTCGGGCGCCAGTTCTTGTGTATAGCTGACACTGGCCGTCTTGGCCGCCATCCACAGTCCGCGCTTCTTGCGCCGCGCCTGCGTATCCAGCTTCGGACTGCCGAGGCCCAGCACCGCCGTGACCTGTCCCACCCGGTTGACACCCAGATCGCTCAGGGTGCCGTTCTCCAGGCCGACCAGGGTCTGACGAGACAGACCGCTCAGATGCGCCAACTGCGCTTGGGACAGGCCCAGCTCAGAGCGCCGGGCCCGCACAGCATGGCCGATATCGATGAGGTTCATGACAGGCAGCAACAAGGAAAATGTATGATATTTTTGACATATTACTCGTGCCTGCCACGAACCTGCAAGAGGCGGAAGCGACGGTCCCCCACCCCCACTGCGCTGCCACGGCCCTTACTTTCCGAAATGTCTGGCAACTAGCGCTAATATTCTGGTAGCACGTAACAGGGCGTAATGCGAGTTACGACGGGCACCACAGGGAATTCCATGGACGAGACACAACCGCAAGGTTCGGCCGCCGCTGCCGAACTGAAGATTGACGCAACCCTGATCGCCAAATTAAACCTGGCGGACTTTCAGAATGCGGTCCCGTTGGTCCGAGATATATGGTTGATCAACGAGACCGACCAGACGCATGAGCAGGTCGAGTTGGTCCTGACTTCCGATCCACCCTTCTTGAAGCCTCGCCGGTGGCGGATCGACACGCTGGCACCGGGCTCCCGCTATCCGATCCGCGACCTGGATGTGAACCTGGACGGCGGATTGCTGGCTCGGCTGACCGAAGCCGAGACGGCCGCGGTCTCACTCGCACTGCGCAAAGTGGACGCGGATGCCTCCGCCCCTGCCCTCGTGCAACGCGATATCCACCTGGAGCTGCTCCCCCGCAATCAATGGGGCGGTATCTCGCATCTGCCCGACTTGGTCGCCGCATTCGTCCAGCCCAACGATCCAGCCGTGGATCGACTGCTCAAGCGAACCGCCGAGGTGCTGCGCCAGAACGATCGCAATCCTGCACTGGACGGCTATGCCGGCGGTGCCAAGCGCGCCTGGGAACTGGCCTCGGCCATTTGGGCCGCCACGGCCGGCATGCAGCTGGACTATGCCCTGCCGCCCGCCAGCTTCGAGCAGTCGGGCCAGAAGGTGCGCAGTCCCAGCCAGATCGAAAGCTCGGGACTTGGAACGTGTTTTGACCTAGCTTTGCTGTTCTGCGCCACACTTGAGCAGGCAGGATTGAACCCCCTGCTGGTCTTCACCGAGGGCCACGCCTTTGCCGGCGTCTGGCTGCAACCCGAAGAGTTCTCCACCACGATCGTGGACGACGTGACCGCTCTGCGCAAGCGCCTCAGGCTCAAGGAACTGGTGCTGTTTGAGACCACCCTGATCACCCAACGCTCTACCGCTCCCTTCAGTTATGCCACTGAACGCGGCGCGCAACAGGTGGACGAATCCCAGGATGCGGGATTCCGATTGGCCGTAGACATCCGCCGGGCGCGGCTGCAGCGCATCAAGCCCTTAGCCAGTGCGGAGGCGGCAGTTGCTACGGCGTCGGACAGCGAAGGAGCACCGTCATCGCCCGCCATGCCAAAGATCGAAGACGCGCCTGACCTTCCAGACAGCGCACCGGCCAATGCAGAAGATGTCAGCCAGCTCGATCCCAAGGACCGCCTGCTTCGCTGGCAACGCAAGCTGCTGGACCTTTCGCTGCGCAACAATCTGCTCAACTTCAAGGGCGGCAAGAAGGCGCTCAAGCTGGAAGCGCCGGACCCCGCGGCGTTGGAAGATCTCCTGGCCAGCGGCCGGCCCCTGAAGCTGCGCCCGCGTCCGGACCTGATGGACGGCGCCGATCCTCGTGATCAGGCCATCTACGAGGCCCGCGAACGCGAGAACGTACGTCGCGCGCACGCGTTGGAAGCCCTGCAGAAACGCGAGGTTTTCGTCGGCATTCCCGAAACCGAGCTCGATTCACGTCTGACCGAGCTGTTCCGCGGCGCCCGCACGACTTTGCAGGAAGGCGGTGCCAATACGTTGTATCTCGCCCTGGGGTTCCTGTCCTGGACGCGCGAAGACCGCGACGGTCAGCGCTACCGCGCTCCGTTGATCCTGGTACCGGTCAGCCTGCAGCGCAAGAGCGCCCGCTCGGGCTTCACGCTCTGCCTGCATGACGACGAGCCACGCTTCAATCCGACCTTGATCGAGATGCTGCGCCAGGATTTCGAGCTGAGCCTGGGCGCCCTCGAAGGGGCACTGCCGCAAGACGATACCGGCCTGGATGTCTCTGCGGTCTGGAAGATCGTCGGCCACGCCATCAAGGACATCAAGGGCTGGGAAGTGACTGAGGACGTGGTGCTGTCCATGTTCTCGTTCGCCAAGTACCTGATGTGGAAAGACCTGGCCGAGCACAGCGAGCAATTGCGCGAGAACCCGGTCGTGCGCCATCTGGTAGACACCCCGCGCGATGCCTATCCACCGGGCGCTCCGTTCCCGCAGGTGCGTGAACTGGACCAGCACTTCGATCCCAAGCAAGTGTTCTGCCCCCTGCCGGCAGATTCCTCGCAGTTGTCGGCCGTGCTGGCTGCCTCGCAGGGCAAGGACTTCGTCCTAATCGGCCCACCCGGCACCGGCAAGAGCCAGACCATCGCCAACCTGATCGCCCAATCCCTGGCGCAAGGCCGGCGCGTGCTCTTCGTGTCCGAGAAGATTGCGGCGCTGGACGTCGTATACCGCCGCCTGCGCGAAATCGGCCTGGGCGAGTTCTGCCTGGAACTGCACTCGAGCAAAGCCCGCAAGCTCGACGTGCTCGCACAGTTGCAATCCGCCTGGTCTAGCAGCGGCCATGCTGATGCCGAGCAATGGAGAGCCGAAGCCGATAAACTCAAGCGTCTGCGCGATGCACTGAACATCTATGTGGAACGCCTTCACCAGTATCGCCGCAACGGCTTGAGCCTGTTCGATGCCATCGGCACCGTCAGCGCGGGGCACGACGTACCGACACTTCCCTTGGCCTGGCCCTCGGCCGATCAGCACGATCATGCTGGCATCGAACAGTTGCGCAGTGCCGTGGACCGCCTGGAAGTCAATGCACAAGCCATTGGCCATTCCGCGCTGGCGCAGCACCCCCTCGCTCTGGTTGGCCAGGGAGACTGGTCGCCCACCTGGCAGCAACAGCTGATCGCCGCTGCGCGTGAGGTGCTTCCCGCCGCCCAGGCGACGATCGATTCCGCCCAGGCATTTGTCCAGGCCATCGGCCTACCCTTGCCCACGTTGACGCCCGAAACCTGCGAAGCGCTGCTGCTGCTCGCCCAACGCCTGCCTTTGGCGGCGGGACATGATTGGCGCTTTGTCCTCCGGCCCGACGCACGCAGCCTGAGCCAACGCTTGCAAGAAGGCGCGGCACTGGTGCGCCGCCATGCAGAACTAAACATGCAGTTGTCCACGCCGTGGCCGGCCTCTGTCATGACCGCCTGCGTCGACGGCCTGGCCCTGCTCACCGAGCATCGACAGACTCATGTCGAGCTTAGCGAGCCCTGGCCGGTAGGCATCACCGTCCAGCTCAACCAGGCACTAGGCCTGCTGGCCCAGCTCCGCGAGCATCATGCAGCCCTGTCGGTTCCCTACGGCGAGACGATCGAACAGCTCGACGTCTCCCAGATGCAGCAAATGTGGGAACAGGCCGAGCAGACGTTCTGGCCCAAGTCGTGGCTGGGTAAGCGCAAGGTCACAGCTCAACTGTCCAGCGCCACTACAGGCGGCTCGCAGCCAGACGTCGCCAACGATCTGCAGCATTGGAATGCAATCCGCGCCTTGCGCCAGCAGGTCAAGGCCATCGCTCCAGGCCCGGAATGTGCAGACGAGTGGGCAGGATTGGAAACACAAGACGAAAAGGTGCGCACGGCCCTGCGCTGGCAGACCGCCCTGGCCGCTGTGCGCGAAGGCCGGGCTTGGGAAGACCACGGCTTCGACGCGATCGCCGGTGGCCAATGCGGTGCCACCCTGCAGGCCGATCTGCAACGGGCACGGCGATTGCATCAGCTCGACCTGGACATTGCTGCACATGCATCGCTGGAAACGGCGACCGACGGCCTATGGGCAGGCCATGCCACGCAAGTCAACCGCCTGCGTGCCGCACTCGATTTCCTGAGCGACTGGCGCAGCCATGCCCAGCAAGGGGCATTGGAAGCGCACACCTTAGTTGAGGAAGGTACTTGCGGCCCCACGCTGGCACGCGACCACCAGACGCTCCGCCTGCGGGCGAGCACGGAACAGGCGCTGACCGCCCTGGACGACGTGGGAGAGTCCACCGCAGGCTTGTGGAAAGGACTCGCCACCCACCTGGATGACCTCGAACAGGCCTGCCAACTCCGAGAGGATCTGGCTGCCGTGCTGGCTCGCCTGGCCAGTACGCCCGAACATATCGCTGCCTACAAGGCACCGCTGCATGCGCTATTGGGCGACGCCAAGGCACTGCTGGAGCCAGGTGGTCGAATCGCGCTGGCCGGCGCTCGATACGTGGAGAAATGGGAACAGCTGCTACCCCGACGCGAGGCACTCGCGACCACCGGGCATTTTGCCGAGGCCGCCCAGACGCAGTGGCAGTCTTTGTCGCTCGACGGGCTGATCGAACAAAGCCAGTCCATCGTGCACGTCGAACACGGTCTGCGCAGTTGGTGCGCATGGCGCCAGGCGCGCGACGAGGCGCTGGCACTCGGGCTGACAACACTGGTCCAGGGGATAGAGCAAGGCCAGGTCGGCCCGGGACAGGCACGCCGAACCTTCGAGACCAACTATGCGCGCTGGTGGCTCAACGCCGTGGTCGATCACGAGCCGGTCATTCGCGGTTTCGTCAGCGCCGAGCACGAACAGCGCATCCGCGATTTCCGCGAGCTCGATGAGCGCTTCACCTCCCTAACCCGGGACT
>Ga0182739_1000518_pt1 | contig 48784 bp, 37 predicted proteins | sample eDN5th30CBELigBY_FD_128873 | JGI IMG/M metagenome (GOLD analysis project Ga0182739, IMG submission 128873) | Enriched backyard soil microbial communities from Emeryville, California, USA - eDNA 5th pass 30_C BE-Lig BY (version 2) (version 2) | ecosystem: Environmental > Terrestrial > Soil >... | reverse complement strand
GCCCGCGACGTTCTCCAGCATGTCTTCGTAGCGGAAGCGGTGGACGGGTACACCGCGGTAGGCGAGCGCGCCGATCGAGAGATTGTGGGAGAGCCAGAGTTGCGTGCTCGCCCGCGCGGACAGGCGCGGCATCATCTCGGTGTTGCCGGTTTCCGGACGGGCGACTTCCTTCGACCAGCTGTACGCGACTCCGCGGCTGTCCCGCACGATGTGCAGAACGCGGAGATCGATCCGGTCGTCGTGGCTCAGCGCGAGCGCGGTAGGGGCGACCTTGCTGCTGTCGACGACGATTCCCGCACCGGCAACGACCGCCGCCGCGTCATAGATGCGTCGGTAGTGCTCGGCATACTCGACGCTGTGCGCCTCCACGGTGCGACTCGGCTTTCTGCGGGCGGTCGCGAGCATCCGCCGCTGCCGGTCCACCGCATCCTTGAGGAATCGGACGCGTTCGACGTCGACGTTGTCCCAACCGCCGAACGCGCGATCACCCACGGCGCTCCAGAAAGCGCAGGAATGGAAGGGCTCGCCGCACGCGCACAACTCGTTCAGGACGAGGCCACGCTCCCACAGATGTGCAACTTCGCCGAGAACCGTGACACCGGGCAGTTCGGCGATCAGCGCCTCAAGGAGGGTGGACCCGCTGCGCCCGGATCCTCCGATGTAGAGCGCGACGGGTCGTGCTGCGGAGCCCTCGGCTGCTGCGCCCATGCCAAACGTCCCCCCACCTGTGGCCTCTGGAGACCACAGGAACCATATACTAATGCCACCCCCGGAAGGACGATGCCGTGACTTCGCACAGACTCCGGAGCCTCATCCGTCGAGATATCGCTGCAAATCGCGGATATCCAAAGAGCATCCTCATCCTTGTGATGTTCCGGTTGACACACCACTTCCGGTCTCGCGGAACATTGGTGAGTCGGATCGCCTACGTCCCGCTCGTCATCGTGTACAAGCTCATTTCGGAGTGGCTTCTCGGTGTCGAGATACCGGCCGCCACCCGAATCGGCCCCGGTCTGCGTCTCCGGCACGGAATCGGCGTCGTCATCAACCCCTTCGTCGTCATCGGCGACGACGTGATGATCCGTCAGAATGTCACGCTCGGCAATCGGTACGTCGACGACGACGCACCCACGATCGGGGACCGAGTGGAATTGGGCGCCGGTGCGATCGTCATCGGCGCGTGCACGATCGGCGAGGATGCGCGGATCGCAGCCGGCGCAGTCGTCATCCACGACGTGCCAGCGGGTGGTGTCGCGATTCCGACGGCCGCCACGATCCGCCCAGCTCGCACCACCGCAGAGAAGTCTGCCGCGGAGTCCTGATCAGCGGCTTCGCTGCGTCGCAACCACAGTCCGACTGTCGGGTACAGGCCCCCGCAAGACCAGCGCGCACGCCACCATCAGGAGCCCCATCCCCACGGGCACGAACCCGTAGAAGGTGAACTGCACGAGCGACACGAGGATGGCGCTTCCCCCGGCGATCCCGGCGAAGTCCTTGCGCCGCAACCCTCGAATGAAGGTGCTGCCGAACCACCCGAGGAAGAACACGACGGCGGGGATCCCATGCGAGTGCATGACGATCCAGAACTGACCGTGGCTGCCCACTGGTGGCAACTTGGGATTGGGGTTCGCGCGTGGCGCTCCCATCCCCAGGAGCGGCGACTGTGCCACATCGTTCAGAGTCTCTTCGTAGACACTCACCCGACTGTCGTTCGTGCCGGACTCGGATCGCTCCTCGAGTTGGGCCTGCAGGGGTGTCAGCGTGAAGACGACGACCGCCGCGATAATCCCCACGAGCGCGGCAACCGCGACGATCACCTTGCCCTGCATGAGGTAGCGAACGGCGATGTACACGACCACGATCCCGATCCCGATGAACATGCCGCGGTTCATCGTGGCGATTGCGGGGATGAGGGAGAGGGGTACGGTCAGGAGCGCCCAACGGAAACGCTTCGTGCCGCGGGTCTCGAAAAGGTAGATGAGCACGAGCGGCAGCAGCAGCGAATACGCGTTGCCCCAGTTGTTCGTGTAGAGATACGGCGCGGATGGGCGGGGCGCGAGCGGCACCCACGCATCGGGGTCGTACTGAGCGAACCTCCGGATCACCATCCGGTTCACGAGGTCGTTGCCGAGCAGAGCATCCGGGAGCACGAAGCTCAGCGGGCTCCGGTAGACGGCGGCCGGAAGGATCATCCCCAGGAACCCGCCGACGATCGTGGTGAGCCACAGCGCAAAGGCCGACCCGGCGACGAGACGATCCGAGATCTCCCGTCGCGCGTTGTAGATGTACAGGAAGAGGATCGTGGCCGCGAGGTAGTGCACGGCGCGGTAGCCGAACAGGGTGAAGTCGCCGAACGACCGCAACTGGGTCGCCGAGAGTGCCACCCATACGAGGAACAATACCCAGAGCAAGAAGCCGCGCGGCGCCCGAACGCCACCTCGTAGTGCGAGGTAGAGCCCCATCACAATCGCGAAGATGATCCATGAGACATCCGCCACGCCCAGGAGCCACCAGACCGGGTATCCACCCAGGAGCGCCACGATCGGCCAACTCGGCAGCCGTCGCGGCTGATCTCCCCACTCTCCGCCCGGCGCGAACATGGCCGACAAGGGACGAGTGCTCACCGCACCACTTGCACGCATGTCGTCACCCCCGCACTTTCCTGCACGCTCGGCCGATGCTACGCCATGCCCCCGAAGGCACGCCGGGTGCCCGACGTTGGTACAGTCAACAGTCGACAGTGGCACAGGGGGAAAACGTGAGCGTTGTCCAAAAGATCAAGAACGGCTCACCGCGCTGGGTACGCGACTCTGCGGACGTCGTGACCCGTCAGGTGGGACTGATGACGAGCGGGCGTCGGACGCTCCCGGACTATCTGATCATCGGTTCGAAGCGCGGTGGAACGACGTCGCTCTACAACTACCTGCTGCGGCATCCCGGGGTGATGCGCATGTTTCCGGCATCGCGCGATCTCAAGAGCACCGACTACTTTTTCCGACGCGGCCGCAGCGAGGCCTGGTACCGATCACACTTCCCTACCGCCTCCGAGCGTGCGCGTCGCGCGCGCGACCTCGGGTATGCGCCCGTCTCGGGCGAAGCGTCGCCGTACTACTGCTGGGACCCGCGCGTCGCCGGTTTCGCCCGTGAAGTCGCTCCCGAAGTGAAGTCGATCCTGCTCATCCGTGAGCCGATTCGGCGTGCATGGTCGCACTACCAGGAGCGTGTGCAGAATGGAGTCGAGCCACTGAGTTTCATGGATGCGCTCGACGCCGAGGACGAGCGCCTCTCCGGTGAGCGCGAACGGATGGCCGCCGACCCGACCTACTACAGCACGTCCTTCGACTGGTACGGCTACCGGTCACGCGGCGAGTACCTCGGTCAGATCGAGAACTGGGTCGCCTCCTTCCCGCGGGAGCAGTTGCTCGTCCTCCGTTCCGAGGACCTGTATGCGGACACTCAGGCCACTTTCGATCGAGTCTGCTCGTTCCTGGGCCTGCCGATCATCGAGATGCCCACCCGCAAAACGTTCAACGCCACATGGCGGACGAAGGATGACGTGCCCGATGAGGTGCGGGCGCGTCTTGTCCCGCACTTCGCGGAGCACAATGCACGCCTCGCGGCGTTCCTCGGCCACGAGCTCAACTGGTGAACGAGGAGGCGCCCGCACGCGGCGAAGACTCTCTCCACGGTCCGGTGACGGCGACACCGGAGCTTGCACTCGTCGCGGAGCAACTCTGGCCGACCTGCGCATCTCCGGACTATCGCGTTGTGGATCACGTCGGCACGCACGCGGACTGGATCACGGTGGAACAGCAGCGCGTGATCGGTCGTCGAGGTCGAATCGACGTCATCCTCCCTGCGCGGCGCTCTGCCGCGGCCCGGGCGCTCGCTGCATACTCACGTCTGCGTGCTATCCGCCCCCGACTTACCCGGCTTGCGCTGGCGGGCGGCGTCCTGTTGGGGCTCGTTCCCGAGCGGAACGTCGTGCTCGAGGCTCGCAAGGACATCGCGTCGGACACCGTCACGGTCCTCCGTGAGCTCGCGCAAACTCTCGGCTCGGACATCGGCGCTGCCATGCACGTTCGTCGTTCGGCGAACCGGAAGGCGCTGCTCCACGTGGTGAATCGACGCGGCGACACACTGGGCTACGCGAAGCTCGCTCGCAACGACGTGTCGTCCGCGGGCATCCGCAACGAGATCCAAGCCCTGAGTGAGCTGGGCGGCGGCACGGACGTCGTCCGCGTTCCCCGCGTACTGACGGCCGGAACGCTCGGCGACTTCCCGTATCTCGTGACGGAGCCGCTGCCTCCGCGCATCCGTGCCGTCACGCCCGCACTGGGCGACGCGCCCTCGATCGCCGAGTTCGCTGCCCTGTCGCCGGTCGTTCGCTCCGGGCTGCCGCGGTCTACCGAACATCTCGCGCGGATGCACTCACGCACGGACCGCCTCCGGCAGGTTGCCGAGGTCGAGCCCCTGCTCGGCGTGCTCGACACGCTTCTGGGCCACGCGACGCAGTCCGAACTCGTCATGCCGATCGCGCGGTGGTCGCATGGCGACTTCGCCTTCTGGAACGTCGGCCGCACTCCCCAGGGTCAACTGTGGTGCTGGGACTTCGAGAACGTCGAACGGGATGCACTCGCGGGCCTCGATGTCCTCCACTGGCACGCAAGTCGCCGCCGTGAAAGGTCCGGTGTGGAGGGGGTGGGCGACCGCGCGGGGATCCTCTCGGACTCCCTGCCGACACTTCGCGCCTTCGGTGTGGCATCACCGGAGAAGCTCGCGATCCTCTACCGCACCTACATTGCCGAGATCGTGCTGCGCACGCTGGAGACCGCCGCCGACGATGGCTGGTCCCGCACGTGGGTGAGCCGCACCGAACTCATCCGTCTCGCCGAGCACACCGCCGGTGGCGGCGCCGTCTAGATCCCCTTGCCGAAGCGCTGAGCGGTCCGCGCCACCCAACTCGCCGACATCAGACGATAGGAGATCGCGAGCGTGAGCCACGCCTTCGCCTGAGTGGGGTCGTTCCTCAGCGCGGTACGTGCCCAGCGACGCGCAACAGGTCGCTCGCCGTTGGATGCACGTGCGAACGCAATCTGACCGGCAATTCTGCCGTGCGCCTTCTTGTCGCGCAGGAATCCGGGGTGGGCCTGCAGAAGATACTCCAGCCCTTCGGCGTAGGCGCCCCATTTTCCGAAGAAGTACGAGTTCTGACTCCACGTCACTGACACGAGCGGCTCGTTCACGATCCCGATCGCCCCGACACGTGTCGTCCGCAGCAGCAGGTCGTAGTCCTCGCCATAGCTGCCCGGCAGTTCTTCGTCTACCATCCCCACCGCGCCCTGCAGAGCGGCCTTGCGGAAGACAAAGGTGCTCGAGTGCAACCCCGCGATGCGATCGCGGAGGAGTACCTCGTGCGTGACCTCACCGACCGGAATCAACCGCTCATGCAGGCGCTCCCCGTCGTCCAGGACGATCGCTGTGCCCACGAGCAGCACGTCGGGACGCCCCTCGAACAGCGGCATCTGTGCCGTCAACTTGCCCGGGCGCCACCAATCGTCGTCGTCGAGGAAGGCGACATAGTCGTGCGATGCGGCGTCGATTCCGCTGTTGCGTGCACCCGCGAGACCGCGCGACCGCTGGTTCACCGTCGTGATCACCGTGCGCGTCGCCGGGATCTCAACGTCGGGCAGATACGGCTCCTCCGCATCGAAGACGATGATCACTTCGATCGGGCCCGCGTAATCCTGGGCGAGAACGCTCTCCAGAGCGCGCTTCATCTGCTCGGGTCGATTGTGAGTCGGGATGACCGCAGTGATCGCGGGGAAGGGAATCACAGCAACTCTCTCCTCAGGATCGGCGTGCAACGATAGACCAGCGTAGTTGGGTTCTCCATCCGCCGCCGCGCCTCTGGTGATCTGCGACAATGAGGATCCGGCCGGGGGATGCGTGGGCCGTCCGAGGGGGGAACCATGAAGCGTTCAGTTCTGATCGGCGTTGGCGTCGCGATCGCCGTCGCGATCGTGGTCGTCCTTGTCATCGTGTTCAGCCAAGGCGGGAACGATGCCTCGCCATCGCCGACAGCGTCGGTTTCGCCATCGGCCACTCCCTCCGTGACGCCGTCGCCTGTACCGACGCCGCCGTCAACTGCGGCACCCGAGGTCGTCGGCGACGACGGCACCTCACTGGTCCTGCCCTTCGTGGTCGCGGAGTCAGCGATGCGCGAAGACCCTGACGTGCCACTCGCTCTTGAAGAGGTCGCCACCGGATCGGCACTGGAAGACTTGACGGTGAGCGCCATCGAGTTCGCGGAGAACGGCATGATCCAGATCGGGTCGCCGGTCGTTGTGAGCGCAACGGTCACGGAGATCGATGCGGCTGCGACGCCGCCCACAACGAAGATCCTCGCGTGTCTGGACTACTCGGGGGTCGACATCCAGTCACCGGACGGCGAGTCGCTGAAGGCGGACGACGCTCCCGAACGGGTGCCCACGATCCTCACACTGGTTCAGTTGGAGGGCCGTTGGCTCGTCTCGGCGCGCACCTTCCCCGAAGAAGCCACGTGCTGATCGGCGTCCGCTGAGCGCTCCGTGTCCGGGGCGCTCGAAGCGGGAGTCGCGAGGCGCTCTGCGCCGGTAACCAGTACGGCTCCGATGACGCGCGCACCCATCCCCGCCGCATCCGCGATGTGCGTGGCGAGACTCCGGATGCTCGTCTTCCCGACGCCGGCCACGAAGACGACGACATCGCTGACGCGCAACGCATGAAGTCGTTCCGCGTGAGAGGCATCCGGCGCAACTGGCAGCAGCACAACGTCACCCGATACGTCCCCGAGCGACGTCGGAGATGAGGCGACCACGGCTGACGTCCCCGACTCCCGCATGCTTGCGGCGAGCGACTCCGCCAGAACCGACGGCCAGGGGGCGGCTGCGTCGAAGAGAACCGTCACGACGCGAGCATCGTTGAGCGCCCCCATACGCAGCACGCGTTGGGCAATGCTGGCGACGGCCGGACTGTCGAGCACGACATCCGCTTCCGCGAGTTCTCCCAGCGTGACCAGCTCCAGTTCGCGACGAAGATTCCGCGGCGTTGTCACCTTCTTGCGCCGCGAGTGCGTCAGGAAGCTCGCGATGACGCCGACGCCCAGCCCCGCAGCGAGCCCGGTGGCGAGAACGACCATCCAGGACGGCTTGACCGTCACTCCCGTCATAGACGCGGGGTTCAGGATCGCACCACCAGTCGTGTCAATACCCTCGAGGGAGCTGATGCGCGCCAGGAGCGCGGAGATCTGCAGATTGAGTGTCTGCTGGTCGGAGCTCGCCTCGGCTGCGGCGGGACTGCCCGGTTGCGCGGCAGCCAGACGTTCGATCGCGTCGGTCAACTGCTCGCGATGCTCCTCGATGCGATCACGGTCGCGCTCGACGACGCTGTCGATGCTGCTCGCGGCCTGGTCGGAGCGTGCCTGCAGGTAGGCCTCCGCCATCGCGCTTGCCCCGGCGCGGGCGCGCTCCTCGCTCGCCGCCTCCACGGTGATCGTCATCGTCGTACTGTCGCTACCGGGGGTGACCGCCGTAGCCCGTCGCAGTTGGGTTGTATCCCACGCCCCGCCGGTACCGTCTGCGGCAATTTCGGCGACCATGAACGATGACGCCGTCACGGCCTCGGCGCTCATGTCGATGAGGTTGCTGCTGTTACGGTTCGCCGCATACGGATCGGTCGTGATCGGAAACACCGAGACCGTGGTCGTCGCCACGAATGTGCTCGGCACGACGACGAGGTACAGGGCGGAGATGAGCAGACCGAGCCCCATGGTCATCAGAACGACGGGCCAGCGCGCAACGAGAATGTCCCAGTAGCGCCGAAGCTCGATCTCCGGCTGGATGGACGACGCATCCGTCATCGCACGAGCCCCCCGCCACACCTTGAAAACGCCATGACCCCCACAGCAGGTCCGATCCTATCCGAGGTCAGGATCGGTGTTGCTGTGGGGGTCCTGGATGCTCCGCCGTTACCGGGAGCTGGCGACTGCTGCCCGCCACGCGGTCTGCGAGGGGCCATCCAGCAGGCGCCACTCTCCGTCGCGTGAGGAGTGGAAGTACGTCACGAACAGCGCACCATGCTGACGGTGGTAGGCCGCGAGCTCAGTAAGCCATGCGGCACGCTTGCTTCCCGTCGTGTCGCTCGGGACCTTCGGCGAGCCCGTTTCGGCGATCCCGTACGGCTTGCCCGCTTCGTTCGCGACCTTGCGCACCGAATCGAAGAGGCTCGCCGCGGTCGGGTAACTCGTGACCCCCGTCGGGTTCGAGGCTCCGTTGTAGGGGTCGAACGCCATCACGTCGATGACGTCGCCGCCGGCATAGTACGTCCGCCAATCACGCTTGGATGCGGGGAGCGTCGTCCAGCCGGTGAGGATGAGCGTCGCGTGCATGTTGGTACGGCACACGGAGTCGGCGATCTTGTCGATGTGCTGCCATGCACGGCGGTACTGGTCGGCCGTGAACGTGCCCTGGTTGATCATCGGCTCGGGCTCGTGAATGTAGCTCCAGTAGATGGTCACGTCAGAGGGCGCCTCCCTGAACCATGCGCGCAGCTCTGCGTCGTACTTGCCGCTGAGCACGTCCTGCGGCAGAGGACGGAAGGACATGACGAGGTCACGCCCCGCGATGTGCTGTGTCCGCGGCTTGCTCCAGGGCATCACCATGCCCGGGTCGAAGACTCGGATCACGGGGCTCCGCCCGAAGATGGCGTCAATGCCCGACAGCGCCTGTGCGATGGTCTGGCCGGAGGTCGACACACTCGATCCGAACTTCGTGCCCGTGGGCGCAGGGCGTTCGCAGGAGCCGGGCGCGCTAGGGGGCGTTGGTGCAGGAGTCGGCGTCGGAACCGGGTCCGGAGTCGGGGCGGGGTCCGGGTTCACCGGAGTCGTCGGCGGAGTCGTCGGCGCGGTCGCAGCTTCGGTCGTGAGCGACACACTGTCCACGAAGAGGCGCTGGCCGGCCCGCGTGCTCCAGAAGAGCACATTGAGGTCAATAGTCGACGCGGAGAACTTCGTCGTGAACGTCAGGGAGACCTCGTGCCATCCGGTGCCGTTCAAGCGGACCCGTGCCTCGTGCCGATAGTTCGAGCCGCTGCCGATCTCCCGGGCCGCGATCGATGCGACCGCGTTCGCGGTGTCCGACCGGACCCACGCGGTCGCGGTGTACGACGTGCCTTTGGCCCCGTTCTTGACGGTATCGACAGCGTCATTGAGGACGACGGTCTGCGCATTCGACGGAGTGATGACTGCCGCTTTGGAACCGTTGCGGCCCTGCGCATCGCCAATGGTCAGCGGGTGAGCAGCTGCCTGATTCGTGCGCCAGCCGGTCGCGCCTTGGGAGAAGTCCCCGTTGACGACGAGGTCGACATCGGCGGCAGAGGCAGACGTCGTGGGTGTAAGTGTGAAAGCGAGCACGAGAGCGATGAGCATCGCTAGTAGAGCGCGCGCGGACAGTGTCGTTCTTCGAACGGCGGGCATGGATCTCCTCGGGCAAGGATCGTCTACGACCCCCACCCAAGGCCGATTGATGTGCATATCTTCTGTTTTCCCCAGAGCGCAGGCTAGAACGGATGCGAACGCATGAGCAAGTTCTCATGAGAGGCGCCTCATGTTCACCTCATCAGGCCTTTCTCCGCAAGAAGGGCCCGAATCCGCACAACGCAAGCGTCGACGGAGAGAACGGACGTGTCCAACTCAAGGTCGGCGTCCTCGGGAATCTCATAAGGGGAGTCGATTCCGGTGAAGTCGGAGATGAGTCCCGCGCGGGCCTTCGCGTACAGCCCCTTGCGGTCACGCTGCTCCGCGACGGCGAGTGGCGTGGAGACATGGACGAGCAGGAACACCGACTCCGGCTCGACCTTTGCGCGCATCGCCGCGCGGGAGGCGGCGAAGGGCGCGATCGGCGCACAGATGGCCAGGCCTCCGGCCTCCGCGACGCGCGCCGCCACCCACGCCTGCCGCTGCAGATTCCGGTCCCGGTCTTCAGCACTGAAGCCCAGCTCGGACGCCAGAGCCGTGCGGACATGGTCGCCGTCGAGGAGGACGACACCTCCCGCACCGCCGGCACGGAGGTCGTCGGCGAGGGCGCGTGCGATCGTCGACTTGCCGGCACCCGAGAGACCGCTGAGCAGCAGCACGGCACCGCTCCGAGCGCCGGCGGACTTGACACCGCGCCGGAAGTCGCGGATGTCGGTCGCGCCGACTGTCCGCACGACAAGCAGCGGCACATCGGCCTCAGGCGCCAGGTTGGTCAGCGGAATGAAGACCACGCGTGCGTCCGGCAGGCGCCGCGCGCAGTCCTCGAGTTCTCGAATCAACGTCAGCGATTCCGCCGCATCCGTCGACCCTGCCGCGACGAGCATCACGGGCCGCGCTTCGCCAGCCAGCGCCAGCATGTCGGCCGCGCGCACCTCACCGCTGAACAGCGCGACCACGCTGCCTTCGAGTGCGTCATCCCCCGCGAGCCGCATACCCCTCGCGAGGCCATGCTCCGGACGCCGCAGCGACGTCAACCGCCCCGCGACCCATACGCCACCATCCCCCGGTTGCGTACGGTCTATCGACAACTCAGCAAGGGGCGTCGTGTCGCGATCGCACAGATGGATCGTGCCGCCATCCGCAATGCTCTGCGCGAGCGGACCGTCGACCCATAGGACGGGTGTGAGAGACCACGCCTCCCGGGACTCGCCCGGCAGCAGGTAGCCGTCCGCAGGCACAAGAAGGCCCGAGAGAAGTAACTCGAGCCCCTCGATCTGCACATCGTCGAGAACCATCGCGGGTGCTTGCGCCGTCATGTCGTCCGTCCGTCTCGCGTTGTCCCGTCCGACTCCGCCCGGACGTCATCCGTATCCGGTGGATCTCCGCTGGCCTCCGCAGCGGCCGCTGCCTCTCGTGCGGCCTTGGCTTCCCGCGCTCTCCGCATCTCCACGCTCGCGAGCGCGGGGAAGCCGTGGTGGCGGCGGATGAGCATCCACACGATCGGGCCGCCGATGAGTGCGACGAGGAGGATGATCGCCGTCTCGATGTTGCCCACCTCGAGCAGCTTCAACCCGGAGGCGAGCAGGACGAACGCGAGCGCTCGTCGCACGATCCCGCCGGGCAGACGCGCCGACAGCTGCGCGCCGATGTATGCACCGGGGACGCTGCCGATGATGAGCGGAATCGAGATCGCGAGGTCAAGGTCGCCGAAGATCGCGTGCCCGATCGCCGCGGAGATCACCAGCGGAACCGCCTGCACGAGGTCGGTGCCGACGAGCTGGCTCGCTTTGAGGCCCGGATACAGGAGCATCAGCCCGATGATGATGAGCGAGCCGGACCCGACCGAGGTCATCCCGACGATCAGACCGCCGACGATGCCGAGGAGAACGGTGGGCACGACGCGTACGCGCACGTCGGGACGGTCTTGCGGCAGCGGCTGCCCCTTGCCGTCGCGGGAGCGCGCGCGTTCGATCAGGCGCATGTAGGCGCGGACCATGAGCATGGTCGCCGTGAGGAGGATCGCAACGCCCAACGCGATCTTGACGGCGTGCTGGACGTCCGCGCTGTCGCCCATGGCTTTGAGAATGAGCACGCCGACGAACGCCGAAGGCACGGACCCCAGACACAGCCATCCGACGAGCCTGAGATTCACCGTGCCCCGACGCAGGTGCACGATCGAACCGACGGGCTTCATGACGGCGCTCGCGACCAGGTCGCTGGAGACTGCCGTGAGCGGCGCGACACCGAAGAACAGCACGAGCATGGGCGTCATCAACGCCCCGCCGCCCATCCCGGTCAAGCCGACCACGATGCCGACGGCGAATGCGCCGGCCAGGAGCCCCCAATCCATGGTTGGAATTGTGTCACAGTGCCCGTCCTCGAAGAATGGATGCGGGCATATCAACGCATCTGTTGCTTATTCGTTACCCATTTCTCTAGTATATATCTTCGATATTGATGTAGAGTATGGAGACACGGGGTCAGGGATGACTCGAGTGAAGGGGTCACGATCGGGGGGATCTGATGACACATACCTCACGTTCCGCAGGGGAAGCGGATGCGCTCGACGCGCTGGACATGCTCGTCGAAGACGTGGTCGCCAACCGAGCCGCGATCAGCGCGCTGCAGTCGCGTGAGGTCGAGTTGCTGGCATCCGCGGTCGGGGTCATCGCGGACCGCGCTCGCACGTGGCGCGACGAAGGCGGATTCGGCGACAACCTGCCCACCCGCGAGGTCTCGGCCGAACTCGGCGCCGCCATGCTGATGAGCGATCGGACGGTGCAGAGCCGGATCGGCGACGCTCACGACCTCGTGACGCGGTTCACCGCGACGTTTGAGACTCTCCGTTCCGGATCGATCACCCTCGCCCATGCGACGGCGATCGTGGATGCGGGTACCTCAATCGTCGACGACGTTGCCCGCGCCACGTACGAGGAACTCGCGCTGCAGGTCGCCGGGGCGGTCACGGTCGCCCGGTTGCGCGAGGCCGCCAAGTCCCTCGCCGCGCAGGTCGACCCCGAAGGGGCCGACGATCGGATCCGTCGCGCGCAGGGCGAACGCCGCGTGCAGGTGCTGGATCTCTCCGACGGAATGGCGCGGCTGATCGCCGATCTTCCCGCCGTGCTCGCCCACGCTGTCTACGACACCCTCACGCGTCATGCGCGCTCGGTTCGTGCCGCGGCGGAGGACACTTCCGCGCAGGCGCAGGACGACACCGGTTCACCGGAGCAGGAGGAGGAACCGACCGTTGTCACGACGCCGGCGCGGACTCCCTCGTCCGCACCGGATGCCGGGTCCGCGTCGGATGCCGGGTCCACCGGGGGCGGCGGGCCCGCCACGGATCTGCGCACGATGGATGAGATCCGCGCCGACATCCTCGCAGACATCCTCCTCACGACGGCACCGACGTGCGGCGGCGACGGTCACGACGCGATCAGCGCGATCGTTCAGATCACGATTCCCGCGGCGACCCTCATCGGTCGCAGCCAGACCCCCGCACTCCTCGCGGGGTACGGTCCGATCGACGCCGACACCGCGCGATGCCTCGCCGGCGCGACGCCCGTGTGGGATCGGGTCTTCACGGACCCCGCGACCGGGGTTCCACTGGCCGTCGATCGCTACCGTCCCAGCGAGGAGCAGCGTCGCCTCCTCCGCGCTCGCGATGAGCGCTGCCGGTTCCCCGGGTGTCGGCAACCCGTCCACCGCTGCGAGATCGACCACACGATCGCGGCCGCCGACGGTGGCGCCACGACGACGTGCAATCTCGCCCATGTCTGCAAACGGCACCACATCCTCAAGCACAACACCGCGTGGACGCTCCGGCAGCTCCCCAACGGCACCCTGGAGTGGACGTCGCCGGCCCGACGGGTCTACCTCGACAGACCGCCCGCGTCCGTCCGGTTCGTCCCGGTGCCCGAACCCGTTCCCGGGTCCGGATCCTTGCTGCAACCTCCACCGTTCTGACGCTGCGCCCCGCGGATCTGACCCCGCGACCCCGCGTCCTGACGCTCCGCCCCGCGCGGTTCTGACCCCGCGACCCCGCGCCCCGAGCCCCGCGCCCCTGCGCGGATCGGACACCGTTACGAGCGCGCCGACCTTGCCCGTCCCGTCCGTCCCCGCGTTCTCATCCGGTGCCACCGGGCCGGATCGGCTAGGGTGACTGAGGGATCTTCGCGTGCTCTTGGGGGAGGACGCGACCGCTCCAGGCGAAAGCGCCCGCGGATGCGCGGCGTAGCCAACCACTGACCGAGCCTTGGGGGAGGCATGGACGATAACGCGCTGGCCGCGCAATTGGCCGACGAAGCAGGACGCATCCTTTCAGATGTGCAGCGCACCGCACCCGCCGACGAGATCGGCACGCGCGCGCTCAAGGACCGCGGCGACCGGATCAGCCAGCAGTATCTGGCGGCGGCCCTCGCCCAGCACCGACCCGACGACGCCGTCCTCTCCGAAGAAGCCGCCGACGACGCGGCCCGGCTCAGCGCGGACCGCGTCTGGATCATCGACCCGCTCGACGGGACCCGCGAGTTCTCCGAGGGCCGTCACGACTGGGCGGTGCACGTCGCGCTGTGGGAACGCGGAGAGCTCGTCGCGGGCGCCGTCGCGCTGCCGGGCGACGGCCTCGTACTCACCGGCGACGGCCCGACCCTCGACTGGGCGGAGCCAGAACGCGTCCGCCTCGCCGTGTCCCGCAGTCGCGCAACGCCTCTCGTCCAGGCCCTCGCCGACGACTTGAACGCCGAACTCGTGCCGATGGGCTCGGCCGGCTACAAGGTCGGCGCCGTCGTCCGCGGCGACGTCGACGCCTATGTACACAGCGGCGGCCAGTACGAGTGGGACTCCGCGGCACCCGTCGCGGTCGCCCGCGCGGCCGGCCTGTTCACGTCGCGCGTCGACGGCTCACCGCTGCGCTACAACGCCGAGAACCCCTATCTACCCGACTTGGTAGTCTGCAATCCACTGCTCGCAGAGGATCTGCTGCGCCGTTTGAACGCCATCACGGAGAGGGATCCCCGATGACCGAATCAACCGATGCCGCCCGCTACGGCCTCTCGCAGCTGGACTATCTCGAGTCCGAGGCGATGTTCATCATCCGCGAGATCGTCGCCGAGAACGAGAACCCCGGGATGCTCTTCTCCGGCGGCAAAGACTCGATCGTGATGCTCCACGTCGCCGCGAAGGCCTTCGCGCCCGGACCCATCCCGTTCCCCGTCGTCCACATCGACACCGGCCACAACTTCGACGAAGTCCTCGCGTTCCGCGATCGCCGCGTCGCAGAACTCGGAGTGCGCCTCATAGTCGGCTCGGTGCCCGACGCGATCGAAGCCGGCCTGGTGCGCGAAGAACCCAACGGGTCGCGCAACCGCATCCAGACTCCGGTCCTGCTCAAGACGGCCGAAGACCACCGCCTCAGCGCCCTCATGGGCGGAGCGCGCCGCGACGAGGAGAAGGCCCGCGCCAAGGAGCGCGTGTTCTCCTTCCGAGACGAGTTCGGCCAGTGGGATCCGAAGAACCAGCGCCCCGAACTCTGGTCGCTCTACAACGGCCGCATCCACCCCGGCGAATCGATCCGCTGCTTCCCGCTCTCCAACTGGACCGAGCTCGACATCTGGTTGTACATCGCGCGGGAGAACATCGAGATCCCCGACATCTACTACGCGCAGGAGCGCGAGGTGTTCCTGCGCGACGGGATGTACTTCGCCGTCAATCAGCACTGCCAGCCCAAGGCCGACGAAGAGGTCTTCCGCGAGGTCGTGCGCTACCGCACGGTCGGCGACGCGACCCTGACCGCGGCAGTCAAGTCCGACGCCCGGACCGCCGAGGAGGTCGTCGAGGAGATCGCGGCGACCCGCATCACGGAACGCGGCGCAACCCGCGGCGACGACAAGGTCAGTGAGGCGGCGATGGAAGACCGCAAGAAGGAAGGGTACTTCTGATGGACATCCTCCGACTCGCGACGGCCGGTTCCGTCGACGACGGCAAGAGCACGCTCATCGGCCGGCTCCTGTACGACTCGAAGTCGATCTTCGAAGACCAGCTCGAGGCCGTCGAGCGCACCAGCACGCAGCGCGGCGACGACTACACCGACCTCGCCCTCCTGACCGACGGCCTGCGCGCCGAGCGGGAACAGGGCATCACGATCGACGTCGCCTACCGCTACTTCTCCACCCCGCGCCGCAAATTCATCATCGCGGACACCCCGGGGCACATCCAGTACACGCGGAACATGGTCACCGGAGCCTCGACCGCCGACCTGGCGATCATCCTGGTGGATGCTCGCAAGGGCCTGCTCGAACAGAGCCGCCGACACGCGACGATCGTCTCCCTGCTGCGCGTGCCGCACGTCGTGCTCGCGATCAACAAGATGGACCTCGTCGACTGGTCGCAGGATGTCTTCGAGGAGATCAGCGGCGCCTTCGTCGACTTCGCGGCGAAGCTCGACTTCACGGATGTGACGACGATTCCCCTGTCGGCGCTCAAGGGCGACAACGTCGTGGAACGCTCGACGAACATGGACTGGTACGGCGGCACCTCGCTGCTGCACCACCTCGAGAACGTCTACATCGCGAGCGATCGTAACCTCGTCGACGCACGCTTCCCCGTGCAGTACGTCATCCGGCCTCAGAACGGCCGCGGTGACTATCGTGGGCTCGCGGGCCAGGTCGCGGGTGGCGTCATGCGTCCCGGCGACGACGTGATCGTACTGCCGAGCGGTCTGCCCTCGCGGATCAAGGCGATCGACACGGCCGAGGGCGAGATCCCCGAGGCCTACCCGCCCATGTCGGTCACGGTGCGCCTGGAGGACGAGGTCGACGTCTCGCGCGGCGACATGATCGCGCGCCCCAACAACCAGCCCGACTCGACGCAGGACATCGACGCGATGATCTGCTGGATGGACACGAGTGCGCTCACGGTCGGCGGCAAGTACGCCATCAAGCACACGACCCGCACCGCCCGCGCGCTCGTGAAGGACATCAAGTACGAGCTCGACATCAACACGCTGCACCGCACGCAGTCGCCGAGCGCGCTCGGCCTCAACGCGATCGGTCGCATCGTGCTGCGCACGACCCAACCGCTGCTCGTGGACCCCTACCGCCGCAACCGGCAGACCGGGTCGTTCATCCTGATCGACGAGGCCACGAACCGTACGGTGGGCGCCGGGTTCATCACGGAGAACTGAGTTGAGAAGGTCCGGCCCGGCCTAGAGCTCTCCCGGCCGGACCATCTCCGCATCCAGCTCCTCGATGAAGCGCCGACTCCGCGAGGGCGGACCCGGGCGCTGGGGCGCGTAGACCACGAGCGAGTGGAAGACGAAGCGCACGACGAACGCGACGGCGAGCGTGATCCCGGCGGCCAGGACGCTGGAGATGTGCCACGTCTCCACCATGAGCGCCAGCACCGGGATGCGCAGGGCCGCCTCGGCGTTGTTGAACGTGAAGGACTTCGCGAAGCGCACCCAGCCGCCCGACGCGCGTTCGCGCATATCGGCGAACACGAACCGCTCCTGCAGCAGGAAGTTGCCGATGATCGTCGCCTCGGCCGCCAGGATCGCCGCCCACACGTACGACATGCCGACCGAGGTCAGCGCCCACATGATCGCGAGGTTCGCGACGGCGCCGAACGCACCGATGACGGCGAACACCGACATCTTGCCGAAGCGCAGGCCCGCCAGCTGTCCGAGGAACCGCATCCCCTGCTGCATCGACGCCTTCGAGCGACCCCCCGTGCGGCCGGCGAAGCGGAAGCCGATCTCCGCGATGCGCAGATCCGCGCGCGCGAGGATCTCGAGCAGGATCTTGAAGCCGCGCGGACGCAGCGCATCCAGCGGTACTCGGCGTCGGTCGACGAGGAAGAATCCAGTCATCGGATCGCTGCAGCCGGACAGCCGGATCGGGAACATCGCTTTCGTCAGCATCGTGGACACGCGAGAGACGAGCGTCCGCGTCGCACCATCCAGACCCTCCGAGTCCCCTCCCCCGGCATAGCGGGACGCGACCACGACGTCGGCGTCGCCCTCGGCGAAGCGTTCGAGCAGTTCGGGGACGACTTCCGGCGGATGCTGCAGATCACCGTCCATGACGACGCAGACGTTCGCGTGCGCCGCGCGCATCCCCGCCACGACGGCACCACCGAGACCGCCCGTGGGTCGGTCTCGGTGGATGACCCGCACGGGAAGCGCGCTCGTCGTGGCGGCTCGATGGATCGCTGCGACGGTGTCGTCCGTCGAGTCGTCGACGAACAGGATCTCCGCGTCGACCCCCTCCAGCGCGACGCCGAGACGGTGCACCAGGTCGGCGATGTTGTCGGCCTCATCGCGGGTCGGCACGACGACCGTGAGCTGCATGGCGGGCGCGACCTCCGGTGCTGAAGCAAGCCGCGATCGCGGCGCTTCCATCGTCGCATGTCCGGCTGAATCGCTGCACCTGCCGCGAATCACGCGGCACCTTTACCCAATCTTGAGGTTGCCGCAGGGGGTGCCTGAGGATCATCCTGCACGATGGTGTTGTGCCCGGCTGGGGGGGTCGAGCACAACACACACAGGGGGAATCTGGGGAATCTGGGGAAGCTGTACCACCTGGGGAACGTGTCACGGTGGTCGACTGGGGAGTCGGCCACCTGACAGTGCACGACCCACAACTGAACACGACAACCGCCTTCGGGCGGTCAGGGGGCACCCGTTCGGGGGGAGCGGCGCGCACCGTCGAAGTCGGTGGGGAACGACTGGCGACGCGGGACGCGAGGGGGGACGGGCCCGCACGCTGGGGCACAGGCGAGCACGGGCGATGAGCCACGCGACGATCCGGGGGACACGTCGCAGGCCATCGCCCGTGCTGTGCGCTCTACGCTGGGGGTATGACGTCCGAGAAGAGCCCCGAGACCACGTCCGATAACTCCCAGACCATCACGATGTTCGGCGCCGACTGGTGCCGCGACTGCATCCGCACGAAGAAGCAGCTCGATGACCTGGGCGTCGCCTACGAGTACGTCGACCTGGTCGCGCATCCGGAAGCCGCGGAGGTCGCCCGCGACATCTCCGGACGCACGAACATCCCCGTCGTCGTCTACCCGGACTCATCGCACCACGTCGAGCCGTCCAACGCCGACGTCGAAGCGAAGCTGCGCGACCTCGCGATCATCTGACCTGGCCTGACCCGCACGCAGACCGGATCACACCGACGTGACTCCCGCACCCGCATCCGCGACCCCCGCACCCTCGTCCCGGAAACCCGCGAGCCAGGAACCCGCGGAGCCGCAACCCGCGAACGGGAGGCCCGCACCCTCGTTCCCGGACGCCGTGCGTGACCGCCTCGACTCCGCGGTCGCTCGACTGGACCGGGGCACACACTCCTGGGCGGCGCTCACGCTCGCGCAGCGCGCCCGCCTGCTCGAGACGGTGCGCGTCGCCGTCGGTGCGGCCGCGACCGACTGGGCGGAGGCGGCCGCCGTCATGAAGGGCCTCGGCCCGACACATCCGCTGCGGGGCGAGGAGTGGCTGTCCGGACCGTACGCGTTGCTGACGGCGCTCGACGCGTATGCCGCGACGCTGCGTGCGCTGGCCGCCGGCCGGAGTCCGCTCGCGGGCGTGAAGTCCGGCGCCCGCCCGGGCGGCCGGATCGCGCTGCGCACCTTCCCGCGGACCGGGACGGACTCCCTGCTGCTCTCGGGCTTCGAGGGCGAAGTGTGGCTGCGACCCGGAATCAGCGCCGACACCGCACGCGCGGATGCGGGACTCGCCCAACGCGACCCGACGACGTCCGGTGGGATCGGCCTCGTGCTCGGCGCGGGCAACGTCACGAGCATCCCGCTGTTGGACGCGCTCTACGAACTGCTCGCCGCGAACCGGGTCGCCCTCGTCAAGCTGAACCCCACGATGGATGCGCTGCTGCCGATCTTCCAGCGCGCGTTCGCCCCGCTCATCGAACCCGGTTTCGTCGCTTTCGTCACGGGCGGCGGGGACGTCGGCGGGTACTTGACCGCCCACTCCGGCATCGACCACGTTCACATCACGGGCGCGGAGGAGACCTTCGACCGCATCGTGTGGGGGCCGCCCGGCGGCGTCCGGACCCGTCGCCGCAACACCGACCGCCCCCTCATGGCGACGCCCATCACGGCGGAGCTCGGCGGCGTCTCCCCCATCATCGTCGTGCCCGGGCCGTGGACCGACGCCGACCTGCGCTTCCAGGCCGAGCACATCGCGACGATGCGCCTGCAGAACTCCGGACACAACTGCATCGCAGGTCAGGTCGTCCTCCTCTCCGCGGACTGGGATCGACGCGACGCGTTCCTCGCCGCCCTGCGCGACGCGTACGCCGCCGCCCCCGAGCGCCCGCTCTGGTACCCGCGCGCGGAAGAGCGGATGACGCAGGCGGAGCACGAGTATCCGGATGGTGAAGTCCTGGCCTCCGGCACGCGGATGCTCGTGTCTCCCGCATCCGCGGACGATGCCGTCCCGCTCGAGCGCACCGAGTACTTCGCACCCGTCCTCGGCATCGTCGAGCTTCCCGGCGAGGGTCAGGAGTTCCTCGACGCGGCCGTCGCGCACGCCAACACGCGCCTCGCGGGCACCCTCGGCGCGAACGTGCTGATCGACCCCGACACGCAGCACGGACTGGGCGACGGGTTCGACCGCGCGATCGCGGCGCTGCGCTACGGCGCGATCGCGATCAACGCGTGGACCGGTGCCGCCTTCATCCTCCCCACCCTCACGTGGGGTGCCTACCCCGGCGGCACCCGCGCCGCCGTCGGCAGCGGTATCGGCATCGTGCACAACGCCGACCTCATCGCCGATGTGGAGCGCTCCGTGCTGCGCGGCCCGTTCCGCCCGTTCCCGCGCTCCTTCGGCCCGGTCGCGGGGGTGCGCACACTCCTACCGAAGCCACCCTGGTTCGTGTCGGCGCGCACCGGGGCCGCCGTGTCGGAAGGCCTCACCCGATACCTCATCGATCGCGATCCGCTGCAGCTCGTGGCGACGTTCGCGAAGGCGTTCCGCGCATGAAGGCGCGGCGGCCGGTTCCCCCGCTCGAAGCGGACTACATCATCGTCGGCGCCGGCTCGGCCGGGGCCGCCCTCGCGGCCCGCCTCACGGAGGATCCCTCCGTCACGGTACTCCTGCTGGAGGCGGGCGGACGAGACGACAAGCTCGAACTGCACGTGCCCGCCGCGTTCTCCACGCTGTTCCGCAGCCGCTACGACTGGAACTATGACACCGTCCCGCAGCCGGAGTTGGAGGGCCGCAGGGTGTACTGGCCGCGCGGTCGCACGCTGGGCGGCTCGTCGTCGCTGAACGCGATGATGTGGGTGCGCGGATTCGCCGCCGACTACGACGAGTGGGCGGATGCGGCGGGCGAGCGCTGGTCGTGGCACGAGCTCGTCCCGTTCTTCCGCCGTGTCGAGCGCACCGAGCATCCGGCCGATGCGACACAGGGGAGCGCGGGGGCGCAGTCCGTCGAGGACCAGCGCGATCCGCGCCCGCACACGGCCGCGTTCCTCCGCGCCGTGCGGGAGGCGGGGCTTCCGGTCACGGCGGCGAACCTTCCCGAGGGGCAGGGGTTCTCGCAGACGAAGGTCACGCAGCATCGCGGGGCGCGCGCGTCGACGGCGGATGCGTACCTGCGGCCCGCGCACGGGAGGCCGAACCTGCAGGTCGTGACCGGCGCCCACGTGCGACGCGTTACGTTCGACGACCCGCCGGGGACCGAGCCGCGCGCGACCGGTGTCTACGTCGAGATCGGCGGACACCGCAGGCACGCGCTCGCACGGCGTGAGGTGATCCTGTGCGGCGGGGCGATCAACACGCCGCAGCTGCTCATGCTCTCCGGCATCGGGCCCGCGGAGCACCTCGCGGAGCACGGGATCCCCGTCGTCGTCGACGCGCCGGGGGTCGGGGCAAACCTGCAGGACCACCTCGTCGCGGGCCTCGCACCGGAGGCGATCGGCGGCACGCTGCACGGTGCACGGTCTCCCCGCGAGCTCGGTCGGTACCTGACGCGGAGGCGCGGGATGCTGACCTCGAACGTCGCCGAGGCGTACGGGTTCATCCGCACCCCGGTCGCCGACGAGCACGGCGTGCCCGCAGGGTTGCCGGACATCGAGATCATCTTCGCTCCAGTCCCCTACGTCGGGGAGGGGCTCGTGCCCTCGCCGGGTGAGGGCATCACGGTCGGGGCGATCCTGCTGCGTCCGCGCAGCCGCGGGACGATCCGCCTCGCCTCGGCCGATCCGGCTGCGGCACCGCTCATCGACCCCGGTTACCTCACGGACGCAGACGGTGTGGATGCGCGGACGCTGCGTGCGGGACTCGCCGTATGCGAGCGACTCATCGACACCGACGCGCTGCGCGCCGTGACGACGGGCGGGTGGATCCAACCCGAAGGCGGGGAGCGCATGACGGCCGAGGAGCGCGCCGAGCTGTCACTGCGCCGGTACTCCCATACGCTCTACCACCCCGTGGGGACGGCGGCGATGGGCACGGATGCCACGGCTCCCGTCGACCCCGAACTGCGCGTGCGCGGCGTGAGCGGCCTGCGGGTCGCGGACGCGTCGGTGATGCCCACGGTCATCCGCGGCCACACGAACGCCCCCGCGATCGTGATCGGCGAGGTTGCCGCCCGCCTGCTCCGCCCGCTATGAGTGCAGGCGCTCCCCAGCCGGTCCGATCACCCTGCCATGGCACAGGGGCGCCGACGGATGGCACGGGTCACCGGATGCGGGGCGAGGATACGCGCATCCGGTCACCTAGGCTGGGGCGACTGAGCCACCCGTCGATCCGAAACGAGGTCTGTATGCGCGTGCTGGTCACGAGCTCCCGAAACATCTTCGCGCTGGACATCATCCGCAAACTCGGCAGCACCGGGCATGTCGTCGTCGCCAGTGACACGTACGACGGGGCGATCGGCAACCACTCGAGGTACGTCGCGGCGCATGTGGTCACGGCCTCGCCGCGCACCGACACCGATCAGTTCATCGCCGACATCGTCGAGATCGTCGACGCGCACGACATCGACCTGATCATCCCGACGTTCGAGGAGGCGTTCTACCTCGCCGCGCGCGCCCACGACCTGCCCGCCGGGACCCGCGTCTACACGGGTGACTTCGTGACGCTGGCCCGCCTGCACGACAAGGCCAGCTTCCGGCGGATCGTGGAAGCCGCGGGCGTCCCGGTGCCCGAGACCGTGGTCGTCAGCAGCGACGAGGAACTCGCCGCGGCGATCGCCCGATTCCCCCGCTACTTCGCGCGCGCGGCGTTCTCGCGAGGCGGGGTGGGCCTGCTCACGAACACGGGTCCCCTCGCCGGCAAGGTGACGATCGCCGACTGCCATCCGACGGCCGAACAGCCCTGGCTGGTGCAGCCGTTCATCGACGGCCCGATGGTGTGCTCGTACAGCACGATCGTGGACGGCCGGATCACCGCCCACTGCACCTACCGTGCGCCGGAGCAGTGGGAGCACAGCACGGGGATCTCGTTCCTCGCCGTCGACAGCACCGACACCCTCGCCTACGCGCAGCGCATCGTCGACACGGTCGACCCGGACTTCACGGGTCAGCTGTCGTTCGACTTCGTCGACAATGACGGGGAGCTGTACGCGATCGAATGCAATCCGCGACCGACGAACGGGGTCATCCTCCTGGATGCGGACGACTTCGCCGCCGCCCTGACCGGCGCCGCCGACGGGGTCACCGTCGCCGAACCGGGCGAGGAGCGCCAGATCAGCCTCGCGGTCCTCGCGGACGCGTTCACCGAGCCGCTCAAGCACCTGCCGACGTCACTGCACGATCTGATCCACGTCCACGACATCGGCGCCGGGTGGCACGACAGCGTCGCGATGCTGTGGAGCCCGGCCAGTCTCGTGCACGGCGCGCGTCTGGATCACGGGCAGCACAAGGCGATCCTCGCGGCGCTCGGTGACGACATCGTCTGGAACGGCGAACCGATCGAGGGGATGTCCTCATCCGACGCCGAGGCGCTCGACGCCGTGCACGACGGACGGCTCTGAACACTCCGGGAGTCGGAAGACTCACCCGGACCGCATCACCGGAGCAGGCGGGACTCGACGCGCAGGGCCGCGGCGAGCCACGCCGGGAATCGGGCCGACACGCCCCGTCGCGGCAACGCGTTCAGCGCGGGGGCGATGTCGGCGAGCCGTGATCGCCGACCGGTCACGACCAGACGGATGACGTTGAGCAGCGCCGCCGGATGCGTGTCCAGTGCGCTGTGCCCGTTCTCGATCTCGACGAGCTCGGCGTCCGGTGCCGTCGCGGCGACGCGTTGCGCGATCGCGGGCGGCGTGCGCAGGTCGCGCTCACCGCTGAGGAGCACGATCGGCCACGCGAAGCCCGGGGTCAGCGCCGGAAGGTCGAAGGGTTCCCCCTCGAAAGTGGGGAACCGGTCCGCGATCGGCGCGTAGGTGAGGGCCGGGTCCAGGGGTCTCCCGTCCGGCTCCGGCGCATAGTCGAGCTCGCGGAAGCCGATCGTGCCGGCGAGGTCGAACTCATAGACGCCCGGGATGCGGGCGATCGACGCATCCCGCGTCGCATACGCCTCGAGCGCACGCCAGGCGAATCCGGCACGTCCCGAGAAGCCCTGACCAGGAACGACCTGGGGTCCGTGACGGCGCACGCGCTGACGGATCAACGGTGCCGCGAACCCGGATCCGCCGAGCTCGTAGGCGGCGCGGACGACGTCGAGCAGTCGCCGCTGGTCCATGCCGCCGTCGGCGAGCACCCGCACGCCGACGGCGAGCTCGCTGTCGGCGTCCCAGAAGACATCCCGGACGGCGGCGCGCTCCAGGTCGAGATCGTGCGCGGACTGCAGGGCGGAGTCGAGGATCATCCCGGCGACCCGGTCGGGATGGCGCGCGCCGAAGGCCGATGCGAGGTAGCTCCCGTAAGAGGAGCCCACGAGGAACGCCGTGTCCGCCCCCTCCTGGTCGAGCACGGCGGCGATGTCATCGACCACGTCGACCACGCGCATGGCCGAGATCGGGAGATCGCGTCCCGAGAGGTCGGTGCGGGACCGCCCCACGCCCCGGTGCTCGATCATGATCAGATCGAGCCCGCCCCGCGCCGCCCACCTTCGGAAGGCGCGATACGGCAGCACCGAACCCAGACCCGGTCCACCCGGGATCACGACCGCCGGGGTCGAGGTGCGCGGGCCGGTGCGTACGTAGACGAGGTCGAAGTCGGGAGTACCGTCCGTGGCGGGGCGACGCACGCGACGCACGTCAGGCACACAGGCCACGTCAGGCACACCCGTCAGGAACGCAGGGCACGTCAGGACCGCAGGGGCAGGGGCGCATCCTTGCCGTAGATGTGCACGGCTCCCGGTCCCCCGGCGAAGTAGGCATCGAACTCCGCGTCACCTGCCACCGGGATCACGGTCACATCGACCTCGGGAGCCGCCGCGAACGTCGCGTCGTGCGCGCTGGGCGACTTCGCGTCCCCGCCGACGGCGCCCGTCTGCACGCGCGCGAGTTGCGTGTGCGCGCCGTAGGCAGCACCGGCCGCGTCGACGTAGTCGGTGTAGACGCTGTCCACGCCGGCCACGACCGATCGCTGCGCGGTACCCGCCGCGGCGGCGGCACCGAGCGGGTACTGGCCGTCGCAGTTGAACGCCCACCCGCCGGCGCGGGCGGCCACCGAGGGCGCGCCCAACTGCATGCCACACGAGGGCACGAGGTGCAGGTCGATCCCGTCGGCCCGATCGGGCCAGGGATTGCGGTCGACGCTCTTGCGCAGACGACGATCGGAGTGGTCCAGGCACACCTCGACCGCCACGGTGACGGGAGCGGCCGCATCCGGCACCCGGAAGATCGCGTACTCGTCGAACGGCGCCGACTTGAAGTCGCCGCCGGTTGTGTCGATCGTCGGGTACGCCGTCATCTGCTCGGTGATCACCGGCTTACCGGTGACGTCCCACAGCAGGAAGTCCTCGTTCGAGTCGAAGTACTTCTCGGTCGTGAGCACGTTCGCCTCGAAGTCGGACACGACACCCGAGGCGCCGGCGGGAGCGATCACAAGTGCGCGGTTGCGCACCTCGACCTCGGGGTAGGCGTGACCGTTGCGCACGAAGTCGACGAACATGTCGAAGATGACCTCGCTGAGCGGACCCGAGGTGGCGTTCCAGCCCTCCCCCAGCGCGCGCACGATGTCGTTGCGCACCTTCGCGGTCGACGACGACATCACGACATCGATGTCGGCGACCTCGGTCGTGATGACCGAACCGAGCACAAGCAGGAAGTGCGGATACTCGGCCGCGGGGAACTCAGCCTGGAGCACCTCCAGGATCGCGTCAGCCGGGTCGCGGTCGCCGGGCTTGTAGACGTACGGGCCCATCGTGCCATGCCAGAAGAACTCCGGCGCGACGAAGACGTTGAGGATGCTCGGATCCCCCACATCCGCAAGCGCCGCCTTCGCCGTGCGCACCGCCGCCGCGAGCACCCCGGCGCGCGCGCGAATGTCGGTCTCGAAGTCCTCTGCAGCGCGGTAGGTGCCGGCGACGGCACCGGAGCCGTTCGGATCACCGACCGCGATCATGTCGGCGGGAGTCGTGGGGATCGCGTATCCGATGAAGCGGACCTTGTCGTAACTCGTCACCGCCATGTCAGGACTCCTTGCTCTCGGGGCTCGTCGTCCCCGTAGTCGGAGTGCTCGCCGGGCGGATCTTCTCGCCGGCCGCGGCCGCCTCGGCGGGCACTTCCCACGTGAAGGGGGCGTAGTCGGGGTCGTTCGACTTCCACGACGGCTTGCGGAACTGATAGATCACGTTCGGGATCGCGTAGACGACCAAGACGGCGACGATCAGCAGCACGGTGTACAGCACGGGACTGCCGACCTGAATCTGGCTCGGCGGGACGAACTCGACGAAGAACGTGAAGCCGGAGACGAGCAACCCGCATCCCGCCACGATCCACAGCAGGGTGTTGCCCTTCTTGCCGAGGCGGAAGGGCCGCGGGCGATCCGGCTGGCTGTAGCGCAGCCGGATGACGGCGGAGAACATCAGCAGATAGATCGTGATGTACAGGATCGTGGCCAACTGTTCGAGGATCTGGTACGCCGCCTGCACCGAGGGCAGCACGACGAACAGGATCGCCAGGATCACGATGATCCCCGCCTGCACGAGCAGGATCAGCACGGGCGCGCCGTGCTTGTTCGTCTTCTGCCACGCCGGGGGCAGATAGCCCGTCTTGGCGCCCGCGAGCAGACCCGTCGACGGACCGGCGACCCACGTCGTGACGGTCACGAGCACGCCGACTGCGAGCATGATCGCCGCGACCGAGCCGCCCCACGGGATGCCCATCCACTCGAAGATGTCGTAGTAGGTGACGAGGATCGCCTGGGTGAGGTTGATGTCCTTCGCGGGCACGACCCACGCGATCGCGAGCGTGCCGATCACGAAGATGAGCACCGTGAGCGCCGCCGAGATGAAGATCGCGATCGGGTAGTTGCGCGTGGGGTTCTTGACCTCCTTGACGTGCACCGCGTTCATCTCCATGCCGGCGAACATCTGCGTGATACCCAACGCGAGCACGACCGTTCCGAAGCCCGCGAAGTCGGGCACGAGGCTGCCCCACGAGACGTCCATCTGCGGCTTGTTGCCCCCGATGGCGTAGGCGATCCCGCCGATGAACAGGACCCCCATCGGGATGAAGACACCGATGACGCCGCCCCACTTGGCCATCGTCGCGAAGCCTTTGGACCCGAGGAAGGTGATGAGCGTCGCAATGGCGTAGACGACGAGCACGATCGCGATGACGAACCACTCGTTGCCCGCGATGTCGAGGGCCTGCTTCTCGTCGGGGTCGATGAACGCGAGCGAGACCGCCCCGAAGGTCAGTGCGGTCGGGATGAAGACGCACACCTCGATCCAGGCGATGAACATCACCATGAAGCCGATCCGGCCCTTGAAGGCCTCACCGACCCATCGGAAGACGCCGCCCTTCTCCGGCCATCCGGTCGCGAGCTCGGCCGCGACGAGGGCGATCGGGACGAGGTAGAACACCGCCGCGATCACGTAGTAGAACACCGAGCTCAACCCGTACTCGGCCTCTGCCGGCAGGTTGTTGAGCGCGACGACCGCCGTGATGTTCAGCAGGGCGAGCCCGAAGATCGAGATCGTCCCGCCCTTGACGGCCGGTTTCGATGCGGGGGTGGAGGGGGTGCTCGAACTCGACATGCTGCCTCCTGGAAGAGCGGACGCCTGGAGAGGGCGCGCGTTTTCGTGGAACGACGCACAGCCTACTCACAGGTAACATCCGGCACACCCGTCACGAGAGTTTCCGCGCTACTGTGTCACGCCTCGCTCGATCCGTGACACCCGCGAACCGTGCCAAGCCGTGCCCGAGCTGGTCCGGAGCGGATCAGGGGCGGGGCGTGCCCGCTCTCCACTCCGCGACGTACTCCTCGGCGACGCTGCGGATGCCCTCGCCGATCGTGCGATAGGCGCCGTCGTCGAGGTTCGCGATCGAGAGCCGGATCGACCAGGGCGGCCCGTCGAACCCCGACCCGTTGAGCGCGACGATCGCGGTCTGCGCGGCCAGGCGGAACAGGATGTCGGTGGGCTCGTAGGAGGTCTGGAGGAAGTCCGCGAACTCGGGCGGGTAGTGATGACGCACATACGACATGAAGTCGAGTTCGATGTAGTAGCCCGCGCGCAACGGATCGGGATCGAGGGTGATGTCGAGTCCGCCCAGCAGGTCGCCGAGTCGGCGCGCGATGAGCGCCTGCGCGGCGCGGCGGTAGACGCGCTCCGTGTCCAGCAGGTCGAACAGGGCGAACAGCGCGAGCTGCACCTGCTGCGGCTGCGACAGCCCCGCCGTGTGGTTCAGCGCCACGTCGCGAGAGTCGGCGACCAGCCGCTGAGCGAACGTGAGCGTCGACGCGTCCTCCACGAGTGACGCGTACCGCGTCTGCAGCCGCGTCTTCTCCGCCGGCGACAGGGCGCGCAGCTTCTCGTCGAGCACCGTGTCCTTCGCGGTCGCGATGACGCCCAGTCGCCACCCGGTCGCGCCGAAGTACTTCGAGAACGAGTACACGAGGATCGTGTTGCGCGGGAGCACGGCCGCCAGCGACCGGAACCCGTCGACGAACGTCGCATAGACATCGTCGGTGATGATCACGAGACCCGGATTGTCGTGGGCGACGACGTCCGCGATCTGCGCGATCGTGGCGTCCGCGATCCGCACCGACGGCGGATTGGTCGGGTTGATGCACACGAGCATCCTGATCTGCGGATCGCGGAGCTTGTCGATCTGCTCCGACGAGAACTGCCACGAGTGCGTCCCGTCGGCGAACGTCGCATCCGCCTGGATGAGTGCCGGCTCGAGCCGGTACTCGGGCAGCGCGACGATGTCGAGGTAGGGCGTGAACGCCGGCGCCATGATCGCCACCTTGTCGGCGGGCGCCAGGATGCCGTTGGCGAAGAGCGAGTCGAAGACGTAGCACATGGCCGCCGTGCCGCCCTCGGTCGCGAAGACGTCCAGCTCCCCGGGTCCCGGCAGCCCGTCGCCCATGATCGACCCGAGATAGCGCGCCGCGATCCGGGCGCAGTGCTCCAGCATCGCGGGCGGGTCCGGGTAGTGCTCCCCCAGGATCCCGTCGACGAGCTCGTAGACGAAGGCATCCGTGTCCCACCCCTGCTGCAGCGCCCAGGCGACCGACGTACGGAGAAGCTCGACTCCGGGCTGACCCCCGCGCGCGGCGAGCCATGACGCGAACTGCTGCGCGATGCCGGTCTCCGCGGGCTGGGCGATGAGGTCCGGCGACCACTGCCCCGCCGCGCGCGCACGCTCCATCGCGAAGAGTCCGAGCTGGAAGAACGCGTCCCGCGGCGCGGCGGTGAGGAAGTTCGGGTTGCCCCGTCCGGCGTTCAGGAGCGGGCGGGCCGCACGCTGCTGCTGCTCGTCTCCGAGGCCGATGAGCGTCTCGCGCAGCTCGAACGGCGAGAGCTGATCGAGCCTGCGGATCGCGGCACGCCCGGGAATCGGCGGCGCGGACGGAATCTGCGGCGCGGGCGGAGTCGCGGATGCGGGAGTGCGCGGTTCGTCGGTGCTCATGTCTCCTCCGGGTGGTCGGGCGTCGTGGTGCGCGCCGACGCCCCGGGCGGCGGCACGACCGGAGTGCCGGTCTGCGGCAGGGCGTCGGCGACGACGGACAGGTACGGAGCGACCGGATGCACCGTGCCGTTCAACCGGATCGCCCCTGCCGAGGGCACGGGGGCGCGGACGTCGGCGAGGTTCGCGGTGCGGCGGACGGGACGACGAATGGGCGCCAGGCACAGGACCGTCACGAGGATCGCGATCGCGCAGGCGACCGACACCCACATCGCGGTGGCCATCTGCTGCGCGAAGGCGGTGGCTTCCGCGGCCGGCAGTGCGCGCACCGTCGTCGCATCCCCCGTCTGCCCGATCGCGAGCGCACCGCCGATGACGGCCGTCGTGGCGGCCGTGCCGAACACCGAGCCGAAGCGGCCGACCGTGTTCATGACGCCGGATCCGGCACCCGCATCCTGCTTCGCCAGCTTCGCGGTCGCCGCGATCGTGATCGGTGCGTTGAGCGCCCCGAACCCGACGCCGCCCAGCGCCATCGCGATCACGAGGAGCACGAGGTTCACTCCCGGATGGATGAGACTGTGCATCCACAGCATGCTCGCCGACACGATCGCCGCGCCGATCACCGCGAGCCACTTGGGATCGTACGTGTCGGCGAGTTTGCCCACGATCGGCGACATGATCGCACCCACGATCGCCAGCGGCGCGGTCAGCAGCGCGACGTAGAACGCACTGATGCCCTCGCCGATCTGCAGGAAGTACATGATGGGGTACCCCACCGCGGCGCCGAGCAGCGCGGCGAACAGGTACGACAGGCTGCCGAGCGAGAAGTTGCGGATGCGGAACAGCCGAAGCGGCAGGATCGGGTCGGCCAGCCGGTGCTGACGCCACACGAACAACACGAGCAGGACGGCGCCGACCGCGATGACCATCCACACCTGCAGGGGTCCTGCGATCGTGCCCCAGTCGTAGCTGCGGCCCTGCATGATCGCGAAGACGAGGAAGAAGACGCCGAACCCGTACAGCACGGTGCCGAGCCAGTCGACCCGGCTGCGGACGCCGACGAAGTGCGGAATGAACTTCAGCCCGATCAGGATTCCGGCGATCCCGATCGGGACGTTGATGTAGAAGATCCACCGCCAGCCGACGCTGTCCACGAGAGCCCCACCCAGAAGCGGCGCGAACAGGCCGGCGATGTTGCCGACCGCGCCCCACAGACCCATGGGCGTGCCGCGCTTGTTCGGCGCGAACAGCCGGATCAGGATCGCCATCGTCTGCGGCGCCATGATCGCCGCGGCGAACCCCTGCAGCGCCCGCGTCGCGATCAGCACCTCGACGGTGGGCGCGAGTCCGCTCGCGACGGAGCCGACGATGAACAGACCCATCCCCAGCAGGTAGAGGATCTTGGGTCCCACCCAGTCGCCCACCCGGCCCGCGATCAGCAGCGGCACGGCGCCCGCGAGCAGGTACGCGCTGGTCGTCCACATCATCGCCGTGATATCGGTGTGCAGCTCCCGCATCATCACGGGAGTCGCGATCCCCATGACGTTGCCGTCGATCGTGAGGATCGCGAGCCCGAAGATGAGCGCCCAGACCGCCGCCCACGCTTCCCGGGACGTGGGCGGCGGCGTCTCGGACGACGGCGTCGGGGACCCTGCAGCCGGGGGGTCTGCGGGTGCCCCGGCGCCGGAACCTGTCGTCACCGCGTCAGTGGTGGAAGCCCACGCGCGCTCCGCCGTCGGGCATCGGCGCGGGCAGCTTCTCGAGGTACGACACCGAGTCGGCGATGTCCGCGAGCAGCTTCTCGGCGAGGTCCCGACTCAACCCGTTGCGCACGACGATGCGCTGCACCGTGAGCGTCGTGAGGTCGGCGGGCATCGGATACGCGGGCACGATCCACCCCTTCATCCGCAACCGGTCGGCGAGGTCGTACAGCGTCCACCCGGTGTTCTTCTCGTCCTTCAGGTACCACGCGAACACCGGGATGTCGGTCCCGTCGTTCCACAGCTCGAATGGCCCGAGCTTCGCGATCCCCTGCGCGAGGTAGACCGCGACGTCCTGGCACGCCTGCTGCATCGCCGTGTAGCCGGCGACCCCGAGCCGCAGGAACAGGTAGTACTGCAGCAGGATCTGCGCACCGGGACGCGAGAAGTTCAGCGCGAACGTGGGCATGTTGCCGCCGAGGTAGCTCACCCAGAAGATGAGGTCCTCGGGCAGCCACTTCTGGTCGCGCCACACGACCCAGCCGACACCGGGGTAGACGCCGCCGTACTTGTGCCCCGACGTCGAGATCGAGTGCACGCGCTCCAGGCGGAAGTCCCACTCCAGGTCGGGCTGCAGGAACGGCGCGATCATGGCGCCGGATGCCCCGTCGACGTGGATCGGGATGTCCAGACCCGTCTTGGCCTGGATCTCATCGAGCGCGGCCGCGATCTGCGCGACCGGCTCGTACATGCCCGTGTATGTCACGCCGAGGATCGCGACGACGCCGATCGTGTTCTCGTCGACGTATTTCTCCAGGTCGTGCCCGTCGAGCACCTTGTGCTCTTCGCTGATCGGCACGAGACGCATCTCGACATCCCAGTAGTTGCAGAACTTCTCCCAGCACACCTGCACGCCACTGGACATGACGAGGTTCGGCTTGGAGTAGTCCTTGCCCTCCGCCTTGCGCTTGTTCTGCCACAGGCGCTTGAACGCCAGCCCGCCCAGCATGCACGCCTCCGACGAGCCGGTCGTCGACGTGCCGATCGCGGTGTGCACGCTCGGAGCACGCCACAGGTCGGCGAGGATGCGCCAGCAGCGGTCCTCCACCTCCGCCGTCGACGGATACTCGTCCTTGTCGATCATGTTCTTGTCGAACGTCTCGTTGTACAGACGGTTGGCGTGGTCGTCCATCCACGTCGAAACGAACGTCGCGAGGTTCAGCCGCGCGTTGCCGTCGAGCTGCGCTTCGTCGTGGACGATCTGATACGCCGTGTCCGGAAGCATCTCCTCCGCACCCAGGCGATAGCGCGCCGCCGACGATTCCTCGGTCGAGCGGTCGAAGATCGGCGTCAGGTCGCTTTCAGGCATGTTCTTCCTCCAGTAGTGCTTTCAGGATCCAGATTCAGGCAACGTCGGAGACGACGAGCGGGGTGAAGACGGGATCGGCGCCGCGGCGGAGCACGCCGATCGTCGCATCCGGGATCTCGTGCCACGTGCGCTTACTCCAGTGCAGCTCGAGTGGTTCGGACGCCACGAGTTGCGCATCCTCCGGCAGCGTCTCGACGCCGTCGACGACACCGCCGAACCCCTTCCCCGTGTGCAGCGTGACGGGCCCGCTCGAGTGGAACAGGCTGGGCGGCGGCGTCCCCGCCGCATCCGGGCTGACCCAGCGTGCGACGACCAACTGCTCGCCGTCGCTCGCCGCGAACGACCCCCGGAACGCCTCCGTCACGCCGTGCTCGGCGCGGGCGCGTTCGACCCGCGCGACCATCCGCGCGATCGCCGCGACGGGATCGTCGGCGAGCCCATACGTCAGCGCGAGGAAGAAGCACACCTCGGTGTCGCTGGAGCCCTGGATGAACGGGTACAGGTCAGGGTCGACGTCAAACGTGAGGTCACGCTTGAGCTTCGCGAATCCGTTGATCTCGCCGTTGTGGCAGAACATCCAGCCGTTGTGGACGAACGGATGCGTGTTCTGCTCGGAGATCGCGCCGCCTGGCGCCGCGCGTACGTGCGCGAGGAACGCGCCCGACGTGATCTGCGCGGCCAGGTGACGCAGGTTCTGGCTGTCCCACGCGGGCGTCGTCTGCCGGTACTGGCCGAGCGTGCCGCCGCGGCCCGACCAGGCGACCCCGAAGCCGTCGCCGTTGGTGGGGAACGCATGCTCGCGGAACTGCTGCGCCATGCCGGGACCCGGCAGGAACAAGTCCCGCGCGAGCAGGCTCTGGTCGATCAGCGAGTGGTCGGGCTTGACGAGCACGTCGTCCAGGCCGACGGGAGATCCGAGGTAGGCGAGCCAGCGGCACATGTCAGCTCCCGCTTCCGCTCGTCGCCGCGCCGGCGAGACCCGGCAGGAGGTCAACCAGGCCCGCCGCCATGATCTCGAACGCGAGGATGATCACGATCAGACCCACCAGACGCAGCAGGACGTTCATGCCGAACGTGCCCAGGACCGCGCGGATGGGCGTGCCCAGGGCGAAGACGACGAACGTGATGCCGACGTTCAGGCTCAGCGCGAGCAACACGGTGAGGGCGTCGTTGTCGCTGGCTGAGATGAGGATCGTCGACATGAAGCCCGGTCCCAGGATCATCGGGATCGCGAACGGGAACATGAGGGTGAGGAACACCGACCCCTTCTTCCCGGATGCGGCCGGCGCCGCCGCCGCGGCTGCCTTTCCGGCGGCTGCCTTCCCCGCAGCGGTCGCCGCAGTGCTCTTCCCTGCAGCGGTCGCTGCCGCGTGGTCGGCGACGACCTGCTTGATCGCCGTCCCGGCCGACGAGTCGTCGGCCTTGGCCGACCCCGTCTGGAGCGACGCCGCCGCATCCGCCGACGATGCGTGCACCGCGAGCGCGGCCGCCTTCGGGTCGTGTCCGCGACGGACGAGGTCGTACACGACACGCCACAGGCTGCGCCCGGCCTTCTTCGTGTCGTCGACGTGCGTGTTCATCATCGCGAGGCCCGAGAGCAGGATGACGAAACCACCGCCGACGCGCAGACCGGGGATCGAGACGCCGAAGAAGTCCAGCACGGCGTTGCCCGCATACAGGACGATCACGCCGCCGACCCACACGGTGGCGACCGTGAGCACGGCCGCGAGCAGCTTCTCCTGCCACTTGGTCAGTGGTGAGGTGTAGCCGAGGAAGAAGGGGATGCCGGAGAACGGGTTCGCAATCGCGAACATCGCCCCGAACACGGCGACGAAGCCGACGATATGGGAGTCCATGTCCTGTCCTTTCAGTTGTGCCCGACGATATCGACGGCCCTGCGGCCACGGTCACACCCGCGCCGAGTGTCACTCACGGTGTCACAGCTGTCACGGTGTCACCGGTGTCGAAGTAGGTCCAGGGCTGGGACGGGCGCGATTTCAGGTACGGCGCCTGCCACGCCCAGAGAGGATGCTGGCGGAGGAACTCGTCGGCGTCGAACGCGACCCCGTCGGCTCGGCCGACGCGGCCCCACATGCTCATCGCCTCGATGTCGGCCGCACCGGCGACTTTTGCGTCGACCGAGCCGGCGGGAAAGAACGGTACGTTCCACACGGCGTTCGGATCGCTCGCGTAGTGCATCGGGTCCGCGTCGTAATGCGAACAGATCCCGCGCGAGGACGGATTGTCGTAGCCCAGATACGGGTCGAACGTGTCGGCGAGCATCCGCTTGCCCACCTCGACATCGATCGATCCGTCGTGGATCTGCAGCAGCTGCATCCACCGCTGCCGCCGCGCGCCCGTCTGCTGCCGCGGGTCGTTGAACCCCGTGTCGGCGGCTTCGAGATTGCGGATGCGCGGATCGAACGCGGCGTTGCAGCCGAAGAACGCGCCGTCGGTGAGGCGATCGAGCTTCTGGTAGATCAGCCCCTCCTCGTAGCGGGCGATCTCCCCGGTCTTGACGTCGCCGAGGAGCCACGTGTTGGCGTACCCCCCGTTCTCGCCCTCGTGCATGAGCGCGACCCACTCGTCGATCGACGTCGCGTACTGGCAGGCGCGGCGCGAGCGCACATACTCGGGCGTCTTGGACTCGTCGTAGCCGCGGAAGTTCGCGATCGTCGTCTCGGTGACGGCGAGCCCCGCCGACGTGATCCAGTAGTCGGTCATGCTGCCGAGATACCCGGGCACCGACTGCATGACCATGCGGTGGCCTTCCGCGGGGGAGATGTCGAGCAGGAGCGTGAAGTACTGCCCCGCCCAGAACTCGTCGAAGGACTCATGCCCGATGACGATCCGTCCGTCGGCGGTCGCCGAACCGGTCGCCACGAACCCGGAGCAGTGGGACCCGCGCGGTCCCTTGGGAGCATCCTTCGCATACCCGCTCGCGACGGTCGGCCACCAGTAGTCGCTGAGCTCCATCCACGCGTTCCAGCCGATGAGGTCGCCCCGGCTGGAGGGGACACCGGCGGCGGTGAGGCCCGCGGCGATCCCGTCGAGCTCCGCCATCAGCTCGGCGGGGATCCTGTCGGTGTGCATGCGCACCGCCGCGTCGACGAAGAAGGAGTAGTCCATGCCGAACTGCTCATACGTCATGAAACGGTAGGTCGCGAGCGCGTCGGCGTACTCGGCGGCGACGAGATACCCGTGCTGGAAACCGCGCGCATACGGTTCGCCCGAGATGCGCAGGTACGTCCAGCCGTTGATCTCCTCGCGGGACGCGGCATCCACCCATCCCTGCTGCTCCGGCGTCAGGTTCATCTCTTCTCTCCTGTCACGGTTGCTGTCACAGCTCCTGGGGGTCGGGTGATTCGGCCGTCGTCACGCCGTTGTCGAAGTACGTCCACGGCCGCGAAGGACGCGAGCGCAGATACCCGGCCTGCCAGGAGAACTGCGGATGCTGCCGCAGATGCTCGTCGGCGTCGAAGGCGATCCCGTCGGCACGTCCGAAGCGCCCCCACATGCTCATCTTCGCGACGTCGTCGGCCGTCGCGACCTTGCCGTCGACCGAGCCGAACGGCGTGAACGGCTCGTCGTGCGCCGCCAGGTGGAAGAGCGGATCGGCGTCGTAGTGCGAGCAGATCGTGCGCATCGACGGGTTGTTCCGACCCAGGTACGGGTCGAACGTGTCGCCGAGCATAGCCTGCCCGACCTGCGCATCGATGCGCCCGTGCTCCTGCTCGAGCAGCTGCGGCCAGCGCACGCGTCGCGCACCCGTGGGCCAGCGGATGTCGTTGAACCCGTAGTCCCCGCACTCGAGGTGCATGATGCGCGGGTCGAACGGCGCGTTGTCGCCGAAGAACGTGCCATCCGTCGTGCGCTCGAGGTTCTGATAGATCAGTCCCTCTTCGTAGCGCGCGATCTCTCCGGTCTTGATGTCGCCCACGAGCCACGTGTTGGCGTACCCGCCGTTGTTGTCCTTGTTGATCGCGGCGAGCCACTCGTCGATCGACGTCGCGTACTGCGTCGCCCGGCGGGCGCGCACGTACTCGGGAGCACGGTCGGGGTCGTAGCCGCGGAACGAGCCGATCGTCGTCTCGGTCCAGACGAGCCCCGCCGAAGTGATCCAGAAGTCGGTGAAGCTGCCGACGTATCCGGGGATCGACTGCATGACCATGCGGCTGCCCTGGGCGGGAGTGAGATCGACGATGAGGTTGAAGAATGCTCCCGCCCAGAAGTCGTCGAACGACTCATGACCGATCACGATCTTCCCGTCGGCCGTCGCCGACCCCGTCGCGATGAACGCCGAGCAGTGCGCGTGCCGGGGCTGGCGCGGACCGGCCTTGGCGTACTGGTTCGCGACGCTCGGATACCAGTATCCGGTCATCTCCATCCACGCGTTCCAGCCGATGATGTCATCCAGTTCGGCGGGTACGCCCGCGGCGGTGAGACCGGCGGCGATGCCCTGCATCTCCTGCGTGATCTCGTCGCCCAGTTTGTCCTTGTGCAGCGTGACCGCGTGCTGCTGGAAGAAGTCGTACGTCAGGCCGTACTCCTGGAACGTCATCGCGGAGTAGACCCGCCGCGCCTCCTCCCATTCCGCCGCGACGAGGAAACCGTGCTGGAAGCCACGCGCGAAGGGCTCACCGCCGACCCGGATGTACAGCCATCCGTCGACCTCCTCGCGGGAGGCTGCCGCGATCCACTGCTCCTGCTCCGAGGTGAGGCCGTGGTTCGTCGTCACTGCTCCCGCACCTCGCCGTTGTCGAAGTACACGTAGGGCTGGCTGGGGCGGTCGGCGAGATAGCCGCGCTGCCACGCCCACTGCGGGTGCTGGCGGAAGTGCTCCTCCGCGTCGAACGCGACGCCGTCGGCGCGACCCATCCGGCCCCAGAAGCTGACCTTCGCGACGTCGTCCGCGCTCGCGACCTTGCCGTCGACCGAACCGAAGGGCATGTACGGGGGTACGCCCTCGCCGTTCGCCGAGGGCTCGGCGTCGATGTGCGAACAGATCGTGCGGCTGTTCGGGTTGTTGAAGCCCAAGTAGGGGTCGAAGGTGTCGGCGATCATCGTCTTGCCGATCTCGACGTCGATCGCGCCCTTGTGCTGGTTCAGCATCTGCTCCCAGCGGACGCGGCGCGCCCCGGACGCGGAGCGGATGTCGTTGAAGCCGACCGGGAGGCACTCCAGGTGCGCGAGCGGCGGGTAGAACGGCACGTTGTTGCCGTAGAAGTAGCCGTCGGTGCTCTTCTGCGTGTCGGTGTAGATCAACCCCTCCTCGTAGCGGGCGATCTCGTTGGTCTTGATATCGCCGATGAGCCACGAGTTGGCGTAACCGCCGTTGTCGTCCTTGCGGATCGTCTGGATCCAGTCGTCGATCGTCGATCCGTACTGGCACGCCAGACGCGCCCGCACGTACTCGGGGGTCTTCTCCTCGTCGTAGCCCTGGAAGCCCGCGATCGTCGTCTCTGTCACGATGAGCCCGGAGTCCATCACGTAGTAGTCGGACATGCTGGCGACCCAGCCGGGACCGGTCTGCATGACGATGCGGTGTCCCTCGTCGGGCGTGATGTCGAGCAGGACGTTCTCGAACGCGCCCTGCCAGAAGTCGGTCCAGCTCGTGTGGCCGAGCACGATCTTGCCGTCGGCGGTGTAGGAGCCGGTCGCGACGAACGCCGAGCAGTGCGTGCCGCGGGCCTGCTTGGGGCCTTGCTTGGCGAACTTCTCGTGATTGGCCGGCCACCAGTAATCGGTGAGCTCCATCCACGCGTTGATGCCGATGACGTCGTCGATGGTCGCCGGCTGACCCGCGGCCGTGAGTCCCGCGGCGATGCCCTCCATCTCCTTCGTCAACTCGTCGCCGAGCTTGTCCTTGTGCATCTTCACTGCGTGTTCGACGAAGAAGTCGTAGTCCATGCCGAAGTCCTGGAAGGTCATGTACTTGTAGACGCGCAGCGCCTCCCTCCATTCATCCGCCACGAGGTATCCGAACTGGAATCCGCGGGCAAAGGGCGCACCCTTGATGCGCACGTAGATCCATCCGGCCACGTCGACCCGGCTCGCGCCGTCGATCCAGGTCTGCTGTTCGGCGGTGAGTGCCATGATCGGCTCCTGTCGTGAGGTCGGTGTCTGTGTCGGTGTCTGTGGGTCCGCTTCTAGGCGTGCGATGCGTCATCTTCCGCGGCCTTTGCGGCCTGCGCGGCCCGGGCAGCGGCATCCTCGGCACGGGCGGCCGCGGCCGCCGCCGCGGGTGCCTGCGCGACGGCGTCGGCGCGGGTGATCGTGACGGCCGGCTGCCCCGTCAGAGCGCGGCGCAGCGGGGTGTTGCCGGCGGCGACGTGCGCGTTGATGTGCGCGAGGTCCTTCGCGTTCTGGCGGTGCCGCAGGAGGTAGAACACGAGTCCCGCCGCCACCAGCACGGCACCGACGAGGTTCTGCCACCACGCGTACTGGAACAGGTTCGACGCCGCACCGAGGATCGCGAGGATCGGGATGACCGGCCCCAACGGCAGCTTCATGCCCGCCCCCGGCCACTTCTTCAGCGACATCCGCAGGGCGGTCAAGGCGACGATGATCATCGCGATGACGGTCGCGACGTTGCTCAGGACGACGATCGTCTCGAACGCACCCGAGACCATCAGGATGACCGTGATGACGCCCGTGATGCCGACGCTGATGACGGGGCGGCCCTTGTCTGTGAGCTTGCCCATGAAGGTCGGGATGTCGCGGTTCGCGGCCATCGCGACGAACAGGTCGGCAGAGGCGAGCACGTTCGCGTTCGCACCCGAGAGCGTCGAGACGCACGCGGCGATCGCGACGAGGATCCCGAGGAACGCCCCGATGCCGAACGGCTCGCCAAGCTTCTCGGCCGCCGAGGCGAGACCCGCGCTACCGAAGTCCTTCACGTCGCTCATGACGAGCGCGACGGCCACGAGGATGTAGACGACCGCGACGATGCCCAGCGAGAGCATGACCGCGAGCGGCACGGTCTTCTGCGGGTTCTTCACCTGGCTCGCCATGTTCGTGACGACGTTGAACCCCGTGTAGGCCGTGAAGAGGATGGCCGCGGCGTAGAGCATCGATCCGGGCGCGGTCATCGTGCCCTGCGCCTCGACGAGCCGCTCGGGCACGAACGCGAGCAGACCGAAGACGATCATCACGAGCAGAACGAGCACCTTGAAGCCGACCATCCAGGTCTCCGCCCGACCCACGAGGTCGGCGGGACCGAAGTTGAGCAGCACGAGCAGGACCGCCGCGGCGAGCGCCCACCAGGAGGCGCTCGCGGCCATGTCGGCGGGGAAGAAGTAGATGAGGTAGTTCCCGAACGAGACGAGCACGAACGCGATCGCCGCGACCCCCATGATGTAGAACGCCCACATCGTGAGGAAGCGCCACACGGGACTGAGGTAGGTCGCGATCGGCGCGTAGCCGCTCTCGCCCGGCTGAGCGCGCGCCGCGACGGCCGCGAAACACAGCGCGGAGAAGAGCATCACGATGCCGGAGAGGATGTATCCGACGATCGCGCCCGACCCGGCGTCGTCGACGACTGTGCCGGAGAGCGCGAAGACGCCGCCGCCGATCATCGTGCCGACGGCGAAGGCGAGGGCTGCGATCAGGCCGATCTTCTTCGCCGTCGTCGCACCGCTCGGCGCCGCGGAAGCGTTGCTCATGTCTCGGTCCCCTTCGTGTCCGTCGGGTCTGCCGCGGATTCGGCTGCGGGGTCGGAGGCGGCGGACTCGGGTGCCGCGGACTCTGCTGCGGCGGGCTCGGATGCGGCGGACTCTGCGGCCGCCGCGGCGGCGGTTCGCGCCTCGGCGGCGGCCTGCTCCGCGGTGGCGGCCTCGCTCTCGGCCTGTGCCGCGGCGGCTTCGGCGGCGGCCGCCGCCGCGTCGAGCTCTGCCGCCTTCGCCGCGGCCTGCGCTGCGGCGGCGGCGGCGCGGGTCGCCGCCGGTGCGGGTGCGGACTCCGCGGCGAGTGTGGTCGTGGAATCGGCTGCCGGGGCGGATGCGGGTGCCGCTGTCTGTGCGGGAGGCGCCGCCGACGCGGGGACCGGAGCAGCGGGCGCCCCGGCGGGGATCGCCTGCGCTTCGGCGAGTGTGGCGGTCGCCGGGATGATGCGGCGGATGGGGACGCCCATTCCGGCCTGACCCTCGGTCATGACGACGGTGGGCACGGCGGACAGCGACCGCGTGGGCTTGTCGTTGCCTTCGATCTCCCACGTGAACGGCGCGGTGTCGTTGGTCGGGTCGACCCAGCGCGGCTTACGTCGCGAGTAGATCCAGAACGAGACGAAGTAGCAGAGGACCAGCAGCAGCGCGATCGTGCCGACGTAGATGAGCGGGCTGCCGACGTCGATCTGCGAGGGCGGCGTGATCGCGAGCACGTAGCCGAAGGCCGACACGAGCAGTCCGACGCCGCCGATGATCCATGCGCCGGCCATCCCACCGGGGACCTTGTACGTGCGCGGCCGGTTGGGCTGCGTGTACCGCAGCCGCAGGAACGCGGCGAACATCAGCAGGTACACCGTGAGGTAGAGCATGTTCACGGTCTGGCTCATCATGATGAAGAATGCCTGGATGCTCGGGAAGAGCGCCACGATGAACGAGACGAGCGTCACGACGATCGCCTGTCCGTACATGATCCGCGAGGGCATGCCCTTGGCGTTCAGGTGCTGGAAGTAGGTCGGAAGGAAGCCGCCGCGCCCGGCGGCGACGAGCATCGACGACGGTCCCGCGAGCCACGTGACGACACCCGTGATGCCGGCGATGATCGTGAGCCACGCGACGAGGGTGAAGAGCCAGGGCATCCCGATCTGCGTTCCCAGATCCTTGAAGACCGTGTAGAGGCTGTAGATGACGTTGATGTCCTTCTGCGGCACGATGATCGCGACGATGACGGCCGAGATGATGAACAGCAGGACCGTGCCGATGCCGCCGATGAGGATCGCGAGCGGGTAGCTGCGCCCGGGATTCTTGAGCTCCTTCACGTGCGCCGCGTTCATCTCCATGCCCGCGTACGCGAGGAAGATGCCGGCCGCCAGGGCGAGCGTCGAGAACCCGGTCCATTCGGGGATCAGGCCCGACCACTCGAGGGGGATCGCCGGCTGGTTGCCCGCCGCGAGCCACACGATCGCGAGGACGAACATGATCGTCAGGGGGACGAACATGCCGAACACGACGCCCCACTTGGCGATCGCGGCGAACACCTTGACGCCGCGCGCGGCGAGGAAGGTCGCGAGCCAGAAGTAGATGAGGATGTACGCCAGCACGGCCAGCAGCGGAGTGTGCTCAGCCCAGGAGAGCGCGGCGTCGTAGTCCGGCCACAGGAAGCCCAGGACGACGGCGCCGCTCGCGAGGCCGCCGGGCTGCAGCAGCGTCAGCTCGAGGAAGAGCAGGAAGATCGCGACGAAGCCCCAACGCTTGCCGAACGCCTCGCCGACCCAGCGGAAGATGCCGCCGCGCTCGGGCCAGCCCGTCGCGAGCTCCGCCGCGATGAGCGAGATCGGGACGAGGAAGAACACCGCGGCGATGATGTAGTACGTGATCGACGCCAGGCCGTACTCGGCCTGCTGGGGAGCACCGGTGAGTCCTGCGACCGCCGCGATGTTGAGCATCGCGAAGCCGAAGATCGTGATCGTGCCCTTGTTGGCGGCGATCGCCTTCGTGGCCTCGGGATGGTGATCGGGCGTCGTCGCCGCGGCCGTCACCGCGGGAGGGGAGGCTTCCGGGGTTGCGGGTGAGGACATGGGGACGCTCCCGGTGAATGGTCGCGCGCGCGACCGCTGTTCCGTGGGCCGCGGACCGGCTTAGTCGGACCTTACTGTCGCGAGACCGCCGAACGCACCGCCGAAGAGGCGGTGTGGGGCGGGTCTGACACAGATCCCACCTCGACATGACACGGGATCGATCTTCCCGGTGACGTCACTCCGAGCATCCACTGTTCAGAGCGTCAGCTCGGTCTGGGTCGAGCCGTTGTCGAACAGCGTCCAGGGCTGGTGCGGACGGTCCTTCAGGTAGGGACCCCAGTCGTCCCACTGGGGGTTCTGCCGCAGGTATTCGTCAACGTAGAACGGGGCGCCGTCGGCGCGGCCGATCCGCCCCCAGAACCGCATCGCCGTGATGTCGTCGGAGTCGGCGACCTTTCCATCGCACGAGCCGAACGGAGCGCCGGGGGCGGCCGACGTCGGCACGGTGCCGGGGTCGGAGTCGTTGCGTGCGCAGATGTTGCGCGGACCGGGCGCGCGCACACCGAGGAAAACGTCGTAGTCGTCGGCGAGGAAGCGCTTGCCCGCCTCGCCGTCGATCTGTCCTTTGTGACCCTCGAGGAGCTGCTTCCACCGCACGCGGCGCGCGCCGACCGACGAGCGGATGTCGTTGTAGCCGACCGGGCTCGCCTCGAGGTGCTGGATGCGCGGATCTGTGGGACCGTTGTCGCCGAAGTAGTATCCGTCCTTCGTGCGCTCGAGGTTGGTGTAGACGAGCCCCTCCTCGTAGCGGGCGATCTCCTGGTTCTTCACGTCGGCGATGAGCCACGTGTTCGCGTAGCCGCCGTTGTCGTCCTTGCGCACCAGCTGCACCCACTCGTCGATCGAGTTCGCGTACTGGCAGGCGGAGCGGGAGCGGGCGTACTCGGGAGTCTTCTTCGGGTCGTAGCCCTTGAAGCCGCCCATCGTGGTCTCCGTGACGCACAGGCCCCCGGAGGTCACCCAGAAGTCGGTGAAGCTGCCCACGTATCCGGGCACCGACTGCATGACCATGCGGTTGCCCTGGGCCGGCGTGAGGTCCAGAGCGAGGTTGAAGAACTGGCCGTACGCGAACATGTCGAACGACGTGTGACCCATCGACACCTTGCCGTCGCGCGTGTAGCTGCCCACCGCGATGTATGCCGAGCAGTGCATGTTCTGCGCCTTCGTCGGACCGTCCTTCGCGTACTTGGACGACACCGTCGGCCACCAGTAATCGGTCAACTCCATCCACGCGTTCCAGCCGATGATGTCATCGACCGTCGTGGGATATCCGCCGGCCGTGAACCCGGCGGCGAGACCCTCCATCTCGCCGAGCAGCTCCGCATCCAGCAAGGGCTTGTGCATCTTGACCGCCTGCTCGACGAAGAACGAGTACTCCATGCCGAACTGGAGGTAGGTCGTGCCGGTGTAGACACGGATGCACTCGCGGAACTCGTCCACCGTCAGGTAGCCGTGCTGGAAACCACGCTCGAACGGCTCGCCGCCGACCTGCAGGTAGATCCAGCCGTTGACGTCTTGCCGCTTCGCCTTCTTGATCCACCCCTGCTGTTCGTCCGTCAGGCCGGGCATGAACTCCTCCTTGGTTGGGTTGGTGATCCGTGAGTTGGTGGTCCGGGCGCGTTGCAGCCGGTCCGTGTGCTCGGATGCTCGGATGCTCGGATGCTAGGCCGACGGGGTCACGGCCGGAACAGGGCCGACAAACTGCGGCACGAACCCGGGCAGTCGCGGCACACTTCGGCATGATGACGCGGATCGCGGCACACGGATCGTGCCAGATCCCGGGGTGGGCGCGGCGCGCGCGGGGCGGGCAGCGCGCGGGTGGCCGCGGGCGGGGCCCGCACGGATCCGCAGCACCTGCGGCCCAGCGGTGAGTTGCCTCACAACTCACCGCTTACGAACGCGCGACGGTATGTCCCGATCGGGCGCTCTGGCATGATCGACGATGCGGCGGAGGGCCCGCCGGTGAATGCGGCGGAGGGTGCGCGTGCAGGACGTTGACGATCCGGAGGCGGGAGCGCCCGAGGACGAAACGGAAGCCGACGCGGCTGCGGATGCCGTGCACACGAGCCGCGCGGCCGAGGACGCGGCGACAGCTGCGGCGCGGCAGGCGGCCGCCGACGCCGTGGCGGCGCGTTCCGCGGCGGATGCGGCGGAACGGGCGGCTCAGGCGGCACAGGGGGATGCGGCGAAACAGGCGGATGCGGCGGAACGGGCGGCTCGGGCGACCCCGGGCGCGGGCGGTACGGGGCGGGCGGATCCGCAGCATCCGCACACCGTGACCCCCGAACCCACGCCCGAGCCGCTCTCGCTCGTGGTCGCACCCGTGCCGGACGAGCTGCTGCATCCCGTCGCGGCCGTGCGCACGGCGGTCGGTCAGGGGAAGGCCGCGATCCAGGCCGCCGGGCAGGTCGCCGTGAGCGTCGTCGTCGGTCCGACGCTCACCGACACGCCGCCTCCGCCACCGCCCGCCCGCACTGTGCGGCGCTTACGACGCGAGTCCTGGGCGTTCGCCGCGGGCGCGTTCCTGTTCTTCGTCGGCACGGTGCTCTCGCTGTGGCCCGGACTGCCGGCGGGGCAGGTCGCCGGCGACCTCGTCTACGTCGTCGGTGCGCTCTTCTTCACGACGGGGGCGTTCATCCAACTCGACGTCTCGGGACGCCGCCCGCCGACCCGCGCCACGAACCGGGCCGACCGTGCGGACTGGTGGTCGGCGGCCGTCCAGTTCGTGGGCACGCTGTGTTTCAATGTGAGCACGGCGATGGCGCTCGGAGTCGCGATGACCGCGAGCGCGAGCGCGGCCGACGGATGGCGTCCGGATGCTCTGGGCTCGGCACTCTTTCTCGCATCTGGCTTCCTCGCCGTGATCGCGACGTCGCAGCGCCGGCACCTGTGGGACCCACTCGCACGCACGTGGCGCTCGACGTGGCTGAACATGCTCGGCTCGATCGCCTTCGGCGTCTCGGCCGCGCTGTCCTTCCCCGCCGCGTTCGCCGGGCTCCGCGCCTTCGACCTCCCCGACGCCGGCCTCTGGGCCGGCGTCGGCACCGCGCTCGGCGCCGTCGGGTTCTTCTTCGGCGCCGTCCTCGCCCGCCGCACGGTGCGCCTGCCCGGCCCAGCCCAGCGGTGAGTTGCCTCAGCGCTTACGAGCGCGCGAAACGATCCGTCGCGGCAACGAGGGCGGCCTGGATGCCCGGCTCGGTCGCCGAGTGTCCGGCGTCGTCGACGAGGACGAGTTCCGCGGCGGGCCACGCGCGATGCAGATCCCAGGCCGTCATCGCCGGAGTGCACACGTCGTACCGGCCCTGCACGATGACACCGGGGATGTCGGCGAGCACCCCCGCATCCGCGATCAGCTGCCCCTCTCGGAACCATCCGCCGTGCATGAAGTAGTGGTTCTCGATGCGCGCGAACGCGGTCGCCGTGGCCGGCTCCGCCATCGTCGCGACGAGCGCCGGATCCGGGCGCAGCGTCAGCGTCGACGCCTCCCACGTCGACCATGCAACCGCGGCTGGGCCGTGCACGTCCGGGTCGGGGTCGGTGAGGCGGCGGTGGTACGCCTCGATCATCCGGTGCCGCTCGAGCACGGGAATCGGGCCGACGAACTCCTCCCACAGATCCGGGAAGACGGCCGCCGCACCGCCCTCGTAGAACCACTCCAGCTCGTGGCGGCGCAGCGTGAAGATGCCGCGCAGCACGAGCTGGGTCACCCGCTCGGGATGGGTCTGCGCGTAGGCGAGAGCAAGGGCGCTCCCCCACGAGCCACCGAAGACCTGCCACCGCTCGATGCCGAGATTGCGGCGCAGCAGCTCGATGTCCGCCACCAGGTGCCACGTCGTGTTGTGCTGCAGCGACGCGTCGGGCTCGCTCGCGTGCGGGGTCGACCGCCCGCATCCACGCTGATCGAACAGCACGATGCGGTAGCGCTCCGGATCGAAGAAGCGGCGCTGCCACGGAGATGTGCCCGCGCCCGGCCCGCCGTGCAGGAACACGACGGGCTTGCCCTCCGGATTGCCGCTGGTCTCCCAGTACACACGCTGCCCATCGCCGACGAGGAGCATCCCGGTCTCATACGGCTCGAGGGGCGGATACAGCGGTTCAGTCATGGCGCAACGCTAGCGCCTCACCCCACCGAGCGTTGAGTTGGAGCCGGGGTCAGAGCGAGCCGCCGGACACCGCGAACGTGTCGCACGCGTTCAGGCCCTGGCGGTAGCCCGCCTCGAACCAGCGCTGCCGCTGCTCGCTGGAACCGTGCGTCCAGCTCTCCGGATTGACCATGCCGGACTGCGCCTGAATGTGGTCGTCGCCGACCGTCTCGGCCGCGTTCAGAGCATCCGCGAGCTGCTGCTGCGTCGGCTGCTTCAAGTACGGCGTGCCGTTCGCGTCGGTGAGTTCGGTCATCGCGCCCACCCACGCGCCCGCGAAGCAGTCGGCCTGCAGTTCGGTGCGCACACCGTTCGAATCCGGCCCGGTGCCGTTGTTCGGGTACTCCTGCATGATGCCGGTGATGCTCTGGATGTGGTGACCCCACTCGTGCGCGAGCACGTACAGCTGCGCGAGGTCGCCGCCCGAGGCACCGAACTGCTGCCGCAGGAGTCCGAAGAACGTCGGATCGATGTACACGGTCTCATCGCCCGGGCAGTAGAACGGACCCGTCTGATTCGACGCCGTGCCGCACGGACTCGAGGTGGCCCCGTCGACGATGACGAATCCGGGTTCGCGGTATCCCTGCACCTGATCAGCCCAGTACTCGTCGAGCGCGACCTGGCCACCCGCGAGCCGACACGCGTCATCCTCGTTGGCGTCGGCACCGGTCTGGCAGTCCACGAGCGCCTCGCCCTCGGTCGACGTACCGCCCCCACCATCGCCGAGGCCACCGCCGAGCAGACTGCCCAGATCGAAGCTGCCGCCCGTGAGCAGCGCCACGATGAGCACGGCGATGCCGCCCAGACCCGCCACGCCACCGCCGGCGACGGCGGCCGTGCGCCCCTTGCGCCGCGCGCGGTTGCCCGAGATGTCGGCTCCCTCGTTGAAGGTCATGGCGCTACGTTACTGGCACGGCTGTCACGATCACAGGAGAGCGCCACCATGACTCACGACGCAGGGCAGGGCAGGATGCAGGACAGGATGCAGTACGGTGCCACGACACGTGCCGCGACGCCGAACACGGCGACGGGCGCGACGACCGTGACGGTGACGGGGGCGGGCGGCCAGATCGGGTATGCGCTGCTGTTCCGCATCGCCGCGGGGGACATGCTCGGGCCGGACCGGCCGGTCCGACTGCGGCTCCTGGAGGTTCCGCAGGGGATGCGAGCGGCCGAGGGCGCCGCGCTCGAACTGCAGGACGGCGCGTTCGACCTGCTCGCGGGCGTCGACATCACCGACGACCCCACCGCCGCCTTCGACGGCTGCAACATCGCGATGCTCGTGGGCGCTCGGCCGCGCGGACCGGGCATGGAGCGCGGCGACCTGCTCGCCGCGAACGCGGGGATCTTCGGTCCGCAGGGGGCGGCGATCGGTGCGCACGCCGCCGACGACATCCGAGTCGTCGTGGTCGGCAACCCCGCCAACACGAACGCGCTGATCGCGCGAGCATCCGCTCCCGACGTCCCCGACGACCGATTCACCGCGCTCACGCGGCTCGACCAGAACCGCGCGCTGGGTCAGCTCGCCGAGGTGCTCGAGGTCCCGGTGTGGGCGATCCGCGACGTCACGATCTGGGGCAACCACTCCGCGACACAGTTCCCGGACGTCTCGCACGCCCGCGTCGGCTCGCGCCCCGTCGTCGCGGCGCTCGCCGCGAAGCTGGGCGGGGCGGATGCGGCGCAGTCCTGGCTCGACGACGTGTTCATCCCGCGCGTCGCCCAGCGCGGGGCCGAGATCATCGAGGTACGGGGTTCGTCGTCCGTCGCATCCGCCGCGAATGCCGCACTCGAGCATGTGCGCGACTGGGTGCTCGGCACGCGCCGCGGGTGGACATCGGCGGGCGTCGTCTCGCACGGCGAGTACGGCGTCCCCGCAGGCCTCATCTCGTCGTATCCGGTCACCTCCCACGACGGCGTGTACCGCGTCGTCGAGGGCTTGCAGATCGACGACCGCGCCCGCGCCCGGATCGACGCCTCCGTCGCCGAACTCGTGTCCGAGCGCGACGCCGTCGCCGCACTCGGCGTGCTCTGACCTGCCGCCCGATCGCCGAGATGGTGCCCGCGCCGCCGAGATGGTGCCTGCGGCGCCGAAAGCCCCGACCATCTCGGCGCTTCGGGCACCAGGTCGCCGCGGTAGGCACCTGCTCACGAGAAGCAGCACTTGCTCGGGAGACCGGGCCACCTCGCGGGGGCGCGTTCAGTAGGGTCGGGGGGTGGATGTCCTGCTGATCGCGGTCGTCGGCGTCATCGTGGTCGCGCTGACGACGGCACT
>Ga0182739_1000516_pt1 | contig 49030 bp, 47 predicted proteins | sample eDN5th30CBELigBY_FD_128873 | JGI IMG/M metagenome (GOLD analysis project Ga0182739, IMG submission 128873) | Enriched backyard soil microbial communities from Emeryville, California, USA - eDNA 5th pass 30_C BE-Lig BY (version 2) (version 2) | ecosystem: Environmental > Terrestrial > Soil >... | reverse complement strand
GTCACCGTCGATCACAACATTTCACAGTGGCTCAACGGCCTTTCGACACACTGGCTGACCACCGTCATGATGGCGGTCAGCGACGCACATAGTACCCGCGGCATCAGCGTACTGATGTTGCTTGCCGTCCTGGCGCTCGCGTGGAAACGGTATTGGACCTGGGCGATGATCCTGCTGGTTACCGTGCCTACCGGCGGGCTGTTGAACGTCCTGATGAAGCTGGCTTTCCAGCGCGCACGTCCGCAGTTCGACCCCCCGCTGCTGATGCTCACCGACTACAGCTTTCCTAGCGGACATACGTGTGCCAGTACGCTGTTCTACGGCGTGCTGGCATCCCTGCTCGTCCCTCGCATCGCCTCGTGGCGCATCAGGGGCATGGTCGTCGCCGCGGCACTGGGCATGGTGGCGCTGGTCGCGTTCAGCCGCCTTTACCTGGGCGCCCATTTCTTGAGCGATGTGCTGGCAGGCTTTGCCGAAGGCGTCGCATGGCTGGCCATGTGCCTCACCGCAACACACACTTACCTGAGCCACCGGGCCTGGAAAAGGGCACGACGTTGACGCCATGCGCGGGTCTTCTCTATCATCGAGCCAGACACTACCCGTTTTCACCAACCAGGAGTACCGCCGTGAAAGGATTTCTCGACAATATCGAAAAACTCACCACCGACAACCACAACTTTCGCAAGGTGCTCTACACAGGCAAATACCTGCAGCTGGTTCTCATGACCTTGAAGCCGGGAGAAGAGATCGGCGCCGAGGTGCACGAAGACCATGATCAGTTCTTCCGCGTCGAAGCTGGAAACGGCGAAGTCATCATCGACGGCCAAAGCCGGGCCATCAAGGACGACGACGCCATCATCGTGCCAGCCGGCGCCCGTCATAACGTCGTCAACACGGGCACTGAACCCCTGCAGCTGTACACGTTGTATGGCCCGCCCGAACACCGTGACGGCGTGCTTCACGCCACGAAGGCCGAGGCGGATGCGTCGGAAGAGCACTTCGACGGCAACACGACGGAGTAAGCACAGCGGCTGTTTCGCGTCGCCCTTCGGTATGGTTCTTGCTCGCCACTCCCTGCGTTCGGCGGCAGTGGCCCGTCCGAACGGCCAGGAGGCGACGTGGACCAACTCCCGCTACATTTTTCTGTCAACGGCAAGCAGCATGCTTTATCGGTCGACGTCAGTGCGACGCTGCTCGACACGCTGCGCGAGCGCCTCGGGCTGACCGGCACAAAGAAGGGCTGCGACCATGGGCAGTGCGGCGCGTGCACGGTGTTGTCCGACGGGCGCCGCATCAACGCCTGCCTTACCCTCGCGGTCATGCACGAAGGCCGCGCCATCACGACCATTGAAGGCATAGCCAGCGGTGACGACCTGCACGCGTTGCAGAAAGCGTTCATCGCGCACGATGCGTTCCAGTGCGGCTACTGTACGCCCGGCCAGATATGCTCTGCCGTTGGCATGATCCATGAAGGCCACGTGGGAACGCCGGAGGGCCGCCCCGCGGCGGATGATGCGTTACGGGATGTCGTCCGCGAATTCATGAGCGGCAACCTGTGCCGCTGCGGGGCGTATACCAATATCGTGGACGCCATCATGGACGTCCTGCACCAGCAGGACCGGTCATGAATCCGTTTTCCTACCTCCGCGTCACGGACGTCGCGCAAGCGGCACGCGAAGGCTGCGGGGCAGAGGCCAAGTTCATTGCAGGCGGGACCAATCTCCTGGACCTGATGAAGGAGAACGTCGAGCGGCCACAGCGACTGATCGACATCAACGGCCTGCCCCTGGACCGCATCGAGGGCACGAAGGAGGGGGGCCTGAGAATCGGCGCCCTCGTGCGCAACGCCGACCTGGCCGCCCACAAGGAGGTCCGCAACCGATATCCCCTGCTGTCCAGCGCGCTGCTTGCGGGTGCCAGCCCGCAATTGAGGAACATGGCGACGACTGGCGGCAACATCATGCAACGGACCCGCTGCTATTACTTCTACGATGTCGCCACGCCCTGCAACAAACGAGATCCCGGATCGGGCTGCGGCGCCATCGGCGGCGTCAATCGCATCCACGCCATCCTTGGCGCCAGCGACCTGTGCATCGCCACGCATCCCTCCGACATGTGCGTCGCTATGGCGGCGCTCGACGCCAAGGTCAATGTCAGCGGTCCGGACGGCGACCGCAGCATTCCGTTTACCGACTTTCATCGACTGCCGGGCGACACGCCGGAACGCGACAACGAACTGCAACGCGGCGAGCTGATCACGAGCATCGACCTGCCGGCCCACACTTTTCCGAAGCACTACACGTATCTGAAAGTGCGCGATCGTTTGTCGTATGCCTTCGCGTTGGTTTCCGTCGCGGTCGCGCTGGAGATGGACGGCGGCCGGATCGTGCAGGCCCGCATTGCCCTGGGCGGGGTTGCCCATAAGCCCTGGCGCAGGCGGGATGCCGAACAGATACTCGAAGGTGGAACGCCGGACGGGAAGGCCTACATCAGGAGTGCCCAGGCCCTGCTCGCCGGCGCGCGAGGCCAGGGCGACAACGACTTCAAGATCGAGCTGGCACAGCGCACTATCGTACGCGCACTGACGCAGGCCGCCCGAGGGACGCCCCAACCCCAAACTCGAAAATCCATCGTCTAAGGAAGCCACCATGCCAGCTCAACCGCGTATCGGCAGCCCCATGGACAGGGTCGAAGGACGCATGAAGGTGACCGGGCAACTTCGCTACGCGGCAGAGTATGCCGTGCCGGACCTTTTATACGGCGTCGTCGTCAGCGCAGGCATCACGCGCGGGCGCATTGCAGCCATCGACACATCCGGCGCTCGGCAAACCGAAGGCGTCGTCGACGTGCTCACCCATCAGCATCGGCCCCAGGTGCCTTGGTACGACATGCAGGATGATGGCGTCGCCGCCAATACGAAGCCGCCTTTTCGTGTCCTGCGCGACGACGAGATCGTCTTTGCCGGGCAGCCCATCGCGCTGGTCGTGGCCGATACCTTCGAAGCGGCTCGCCAAGGCGCCATGCGGATCACCGTCGACTATCACGTCGACGCGCCCCATACCCGTCTCGAGGCCGCACTGCCGCGCCGCTACACGCCCGAACGCAAGAAGAAAGGCAATATCTCCAGGGGCGATGTCGATGCCGCCTGCGCGCAAGCTGCGGCCAAGGTCGAGGCGCGCTATCGCCTCGCCATGGAGCATCATCACCCCATGGAAATGCATGCGACCACCGTCCATTGGCATGGCGACGGACGCGTCACGGTGTATGACAAGAACCAGGGCTCACAGAACGTGCAGGAACAACTTGCCGAGGCCTTCGGCTACACGAAAGAGGCCATCAAGGTCGTGAATACCGCAGTGGGTGGTGCATTCGGTTCGGGGCTGCGACCGGCTTACCAGGCCTACCTGGCCATGCTGGCCGCCACCCTGCTTGAGCGCTCGGTGCGCGTGACTCTGACGCGGCAGCAGATGTTCACGCACGTCCACCGGCCCGCCTGCGTGCAGGACGTCATCCTCGCGTGCGACGACAGCGCAACGATGACGGCGAACGCCGTGCAGGCCACCACCAGCACCTCGCCCTTCGATATCTATACCGAAAATATCGTCGGCTGGGGGCCAACGGTCTATCCCTGCAGCAACCTGCGGCTCGACTACGCCGTGGCGGAGATCGACACGCCGACGCCCGGCAACATGCGCGCCCCCGGCGCCGCGACCGGCATGACCTTGTTCGAAATCGCCATGGACGAGCTGGCCTACGCACAGGGCATCGACCCGCTGACATTGCGCCGGATCAACTATGGAGACCGGCACGGCCTGACCGGCCTGCCCTATACCAGCAAGTCGCTGATGGCCGCCTACGAACAAGGGGCTGCACGCTTCGGCTGGAGCCGGCGCACGCCCGATCCCCGCTCGATGCGCAACGGCTGCGACCTGATCGGCTGGGGTGTCGCCACCGGAGTCTGGGATGCGCTGCTGTTCGAGGCCAGCGCCACGGCGACCCTCGACGAAGACGGTGTGCTCACCATTGCGTCGGCAGCGTCGGACATCGGCACGGGGACTTGCACCATCATGGCGCAGATCGCGGCCGGCGCGATGGCGCTGCCGCTCGAGAAAGTCGAGGTGCGCCTTGGCGACTCCACCCTGCCCAAGTCCCCGCTGGAAGGCGGCTCCGCCATGGCAACGTCGGTGGGGGCGGCAGTAAGCCGCGCTTGCGAGGACCTGGCTCGACAGCTTTTCCGAACGGGTGCCGGATCGGATGGCCATCCCTACGACGGATATCGATTTGAAGACATGGAGCTGCACGACGGCGGCATGCGGCCGAAACAGGATCCATCGGGCTTCCGACCCTACCAGGACATTGTGTCGCTGGCCCCCAACCGCTGCCTCCAGGGAAAAGGCTTCGTAGACCCATCGAAGGACAGCACGGACCAAAAAGCCAAAAATACGCATTCAGCGGTCTTCGCCGAAGTCCGCGTCGACGAGCAACTGGGTGTCGTACGCGTCAGCCGGCTGACGCTGGCCGTTGCGGCGGGACGCATCATCAATCCCAAGACGGCGCGCAGCCAGATACTGGGCGGCGCGGTGATGGGAATAGGCATGGCACTGCAGGAGGAAGGCCTGTTCGATCACCGGCTTGGCCGCATCATGAACCACAACTTGGCCGAATACCATATACCCTGCCACGCCGACGTTCACGACATCGACGTCATCTTCGTCGACGAGCCTGACACTGAAATGAGCCCGCTGGGCGCCAAGGGCGTCGGGGAAATCGGCATCGTCGGCACCGCCGCCGCGATCGCCAATGCCATCTACCACGCCACCGGCAAGCGCGTGCGCGACCTGCCGATCACCCTCGACAAGCTGCTATGAAGACGGACTCTTCTTCATCGGCAGCATCGACATCGGCCAGGGAAACCCAACGCGAAGCTGACCACATACCCCTCGATGCAGGCATCGAAGCACTGCGAGAAGGCGCGCAACGCTGCCGCGACTGCCCGATAGGCGAACATGCGACGCAAGCGGTTTTCGGCGAAGGCCCGTTGAAAGCCCGGTTGATGCTGGTCGGCGAACAGCCCGGAGACCGCGAAGACCTGCAAGGCCGGCCCTTCGTCGGACCAGCGGGACACTTGCTGGACACTGCAATGGAGCAACTGGGCTGGCCCCGCGACGCCTTGTACCTGACGAACGCGGTCAAGCATTTCAAGTTCGAGATGCGCGGGAAGCGGCGCATGCACAAGACACCCGCACAGCAGGAAATAGACATCTGCCTGCAATGGCTGGAGCGGGAGCTGGCACTCGTCAAGCCAGACGCCGTCGTCGCATTGGGTGCGACCGCAGCACGCACGTTGGTCGGGCGGACCGTCGGCGTCATGCGGGAACGCGGCCACTGGATCAAGCGCGCGGACGGATTGCCCGTGCTCATCACGCTGCACCCTTCCGCCCTGCTGCGAGGGCGGCCGGAAGAGCGCGATGCTGCATTTGCCCGGTGGCTCGAGGATCTGCAGCACGCGACGCGCTATGTATGAGTTGAACTGCCGAGGTATAAAGATCGTTTTCGTTGCTCCGGCCTAGCCATGAAATATCTCCTCGTTGCCCTAGCCTTGTGCGTCTCCACCATGTCGGGCCCCGTCGCCCACGCCGAAGAGATCGGTTGCGTCAGCACCACCTGGCGCGTCGTCAATAACGACAAGGTGTGTGTCCAGTCCTTCAACGACCCCGACCTTGAAGGCGTCGTCTGCCATGTGTCGTATGCGCAGACGGGCGGCATTTCGGGTGCGCTGGGCTTCGCCGAAGACCCCTCGCGCTTCTCGCTGGCTTGCCGCCAGGTCGGCCCGATCGTCGGCAAGAAGCCCATTCCCAAAATCGGGAAAGATGTCTTCACGCATCGCATGAGCTTTCTTTTCAAGGGATTGAGCGTATCGAGGCTGGTGGATCAGCCCAATCATTCCCTGGTCTACCTCGTCGTCAGCGACAAGATCGTGGAAGGGTCACCCTTCAACAGTATCTCGACGGTTCCGCTGATGCCCTGGGGCACCGTCGCCCCGCGCCTGGACATCAAGTAATGGCGTCGAATTAGGGATCTGGCCCAGCCCGACGCTAGCGCGAGACGAAACGGACTAGCCTTCCTCTGGCTCGAGTGGCAGGCCCACCGCCTTGGCAACTTGGTCATTGTGCTGCCCAAAGGCGGGCGGCGGGCGACGCAGGCTCGCCGGCGTACGCGACAGCTTGATTGGCGACGCAATGGCACGATAGTCGCCGTCTTCAAGAACCATCTCGCGATGCCGCGTATGCGGGTGCTGCAGCAATTGCTCGACATTGAGCACGGGCGCGGCCGGAACGCCTTTCTTGAGCAGCGTTTGCGCCAGATCCGCCGCGACATGCCGTGCCAGCAAGTCCGCCAGTATGTTCCTTAGCGCCTGCCTGTTCTGCAAGCGCGCGGCATTCGACTGAAAGCGCGCATCGTCGACTAGCTCTGGCCGTTCGAGCTGCGTCATCAGGAGCTCGAACTGGCGGTTGTTCCCTACGGCCAGGAAGATATCGCCGTCCGCCGTAGGGAAGGATTCGTACGGCGCAATGTTCGGGTGGGCATTCCCGGTGCGCTGCGGGACATTGCCGCTGAGAAAGTAATTGGCTGCATGAGGATGCAAAAGCGATATCGCGCAGTCGAAGAGCGTGATATCCAGGAACTGTCCTTTGTTGCTGCGATGCCTTTCATTGATCGCAAGGAGTATCGCCAGCGCGGCATTGAGCCCGGTCACCATGTCCACGACGGGAAGCCCCACGCGCGTCGGCTCACCGTCCGCCTCGCCATTCACACTCATCAGGCCACACATCGCCTGTGCGCACGCATCGTAGCCGGGAAGGCCGCCCAATGGCCCCTCCGCGCCGAAGCCGCTGATACGGCAATGCACCAGACGCGGATAGTCGCGCTGAAGCACGTCGACGCTCAAGCCCCACTTTTCCAGCGTGCCGGGCTTGAAGTTCTCGACCAGCACGTCCGCATCCGCGAGCATCGCCCGAAGAAACGCCTGCCCTTCCGGCTTCGACAGATCCAGGCTCAAGCCGTACTTGTTGCGGTTGACCCCCAGGAAGTACGACGCCGTGCCCTCAAGGAACGGCGGCCCCCAGCCGCGGGTCTCGTCGCCACCGGGCGGCTCGACCTTGTACACCTCGGCGCCATGATCGGCCAGGATCTGGGTGCAGTAGGGGCCGCCCAATACACGGGACAGGTCGATGACTTTGCAGCCGTGCAACGCGCCTGCAGGAGCTTGTTTGGTATCGGACATGGTCAGTTCACCGAAATGTTGGCATTCTTGATGACGGTCGCCCACTTGTCGACTTCACTGTCGATGAACTTGCCCAGGCCTTCGGGTGTCGTATCGTCAGCGCGCACGATACCTTGATGCGCGAGCACTTCCTTGATGGTCGGGTCGGACATTGCCTGGTTGAACGCGGCGTTGAGTTTATCGACAACCGGCGCGGGCGTGCCCTTGGGCGCCACGATGCCGAAAAAGACGCTCACGTCGTAGCCCGAGAGTCCTTGTTCACTTAACGTCGCCAGCTCCGGCAGAGCGGCGGAGCGATCGGCCGACGCCAGCCCGATGGCGCGCAGCGTGCCACTCTTGACGTGGGGCAAGGCGGTGAGGATATCGGTAAAAGCCATCGATACCTGGCCGCCCAGCAAGTCATTCAGCGCGGGGCCAGTGCCGCGATAAGGCACATGCAGAATATTCGTGCCCGCCATATTGTTGAAGAGCACTCCTGCCAGATGCGAGGATGCGCCGTTGCCCGACGAGGCATAGGACAGGCCATCGGGATGCTTCTTGGCATAGTCGATGAGTTCCTTCAGATTGGTCGCCGGCACCTTGGGATTCACCACGAGGATGTTGGGCAGATGCCCGATCCGGGCGATGGGCGCAAAACTCGTCCGCGGGTCGTAGCCCTGCTTCTTGTACAGACTGATATTGATGGCAAGGGGGCCCGAGGTACCGAAAAGTATTGTGTAGCCGTCGGGCTTCGCATTGGCAACGAACTCCGACCCGATATTGCCGCCTGCTCCAGCCTTGTTTTCGACGATGACCGGCTGACCCAGCGGCTTGGCGAGGCTCTCGGCGAGGCGCCGTGCAAGGGCATCCGTTGGCCCGCCAGGCGGGAATGGCACGACCAACCGGATGGGCTGTGTCGGATACTCGGCGCTGGCGACTGCAGGCGCTGCACCGATCAAGGCGGCGGCTGATAAGACGAATGTAGTGAGCAACTTCTTCATGGTGGTCTCCAATGTTGTTATGAGTGACGGTCGTGTCGGCGGCATTTACGCCTTATGGCGCTTCAGCCAGAAGATGGGCGTACTGGCCATGATCGGGAAACTGTGCGCAGGGGTCGTAAGGAGCAAGCCTGTGGATCAGGACGAGATCAGCCAACTGAGCCCGGCTTTCCAGGCCTGGCAAACGCGCCTCCCACCGCAACGTTGCGATGGACATCACGTTGTAAAGGGCGGTAGCGGCTTGGCGCGCCAGAGCCGAGTTCTCTTCCAATGCAGCCATGGCCGCGAACTGGTAGGCCTTGTCGATGCTTTGGCGCTGCAGCGCCGCCAGGCCCTCAACGCAAGGCGCGGCGTCGGCCAGCAAGGTCTCCACATGCTCCTTCAACGCTTCCAGGCAATTATTCCTGCGGATGGCCCGCATGACGTCCAGGGCGACAATGTTGCTGGTGCCTTCCCATATCGAGCCCAGATGCGCGTCACGCAGCAGGCGAGGCTCGACCCATTCTTCGATATAGCCGCAACCTCCGCGCACTTCCATGGCGTCGCCGGTCACTTTCCGCGCATCCCTGCACGCCCTGAACTTGATCAGGGGCGTCAGTATGCGGGCCAGCACTTTGGCGCGTGCATCGCCCTGGTCTGCACGATGCAGCGCCACAGCCGTTTGGAACATGACCGACCGTGCCTGCTCGGTGGGCACCATCATCTTCAGCAGTTGCCGCTGCATCAAGGGCATGTCCACCAGACGCTTGCTGAAGGCACGGCGATTGCGGGCGACGAACAGTGCTTCGCTGAGGGCCCGGCGCATCAGGCCGGCCGCTCTCATTCCGTTGGACAGGCGCGAATTGTTGATCATGTCGGCCATCTGCTGGAACCCGCGCCCGCGCTCGCCCACGAGCCAGCCATAGGCGCCCTCCAGCCGGATCTCACCGCTGGCCATGGACCGTGTGCCCAGCTTGTCCTTCAAGCGAAGTATGCGATAGTGATTGTGGCTGCCGTCGGGGAGATCCCGCGGAAGCAGGAAGAGGGAAACACCAGCCAGGCCTTCCTTCGCTTCGCTGCGCGCCAACACCATGGCAAACCCCGCGTCCGGGTTCGAGCAGAACCACTTGTCGCCATACAGGCGCCAACGGCCGTCAGGCTGTTCCTCGGCCTGAGTTTCCGTAGCGCTGACGTCCGAGCCGGCCGCCTGTTCGGTCATGAACATGGCGCCCTGCTTGAGTTCATCGAAGTCCAGCGCGGTCACTTGCGGCAATACTTGGTCGACCAAGGCAGGATCACCATACTTCTTGAGCGTGCGTGCCAGCGAGTCGGTCATGCTGACCGGACAGCACAGGCCGAATTCTGCCTGGACGAACAGGTGCGTCAACGCATACTTCGCGACCGGAGGCATGGGCGCATGCCAGCCCAGGACGCCGGCGCGATGCGACATCGCCGCGAGACCATAAGTGCTGTAGGCGATGCGCTCGAGCTCGACATAGGCGGGGTGCTTCTTGATCTCGGACTGGTCCCGCCCCGTCCGGTGACGCACCGAGAGTTCGGGCGGATTCTGGTCCGCCGTCGCGGCCAGTTCATCCACCGTTCCCCCGGCCAGCGAGCCCAATTCGACAAAATGCGGAAGCAAGTGATCGAACAGGTCCGGCGGCAGATAGGCCTTGAGCAACGCTTGCGCATAGGGATCGCCACTGAAAAGGTTGATGCCGCGCGAGTCGGGAACATTTGAAGTCGAAACAGACACTGCAGGAGGATTTTTCATGGGACTCCCCAAAAGGACGATTCATCTTAAGGCGCGCCGAGCCATCTAAACCAATACTATGTTTGTTATCATCTATACAAAGCTTGTATAGGTGTTCATATGGATCTGGATGTCCGCATCCTCCGGTATTTCGTTGCAGTGGCCGAAGAACTCAGCTTCAGCCGCGCTGCGAAACGCCTGCACTTATCGCAGCCTCCGCTCAGCTACGCCATCAAGCAACTGGAAGAGCGCCTCCAGGCAAAGTTATTTCTGCGCAGCAGCCGACATGTGGCGCTTACGCCAGCCGGCCGCGCCCTGTATAAGGAAGCGCAGTTCCTCTTGCGCCGACATACTGACGTATGCAACCTGGTTTCGCGCATCGATGCGGGGCTCCAAGGCCAGATAAAGATCGGCTTCGTCGGCTCGATGCTTTACCGAAACCTGCCTACGGTACTGAAGCAATGCAAAGAAAAGTACCCGGAGGTGGAGCACATCTTGCTCGAACTCAATTCGGCTGAACAGATCGAACTCGTGGAGCGCGGGGGCATCGACATCGGGTTCATTCACGCAAATCCGGTACCCGATACTGTGTCCCGCGAAGACTTGATCGACGAGCCCTTTTCCATATGCCTGCCTGCAAGCCACCGCCTGGCGGATGAGACGCGCCTGGACTTGGCAGAGCTGGCTGACGAGGACTTCATTTTCTTCTCGCGCTCGTTTTCACCGATCTACTATGAAACCCTCTTCGCGATGTGTCTTGACGCGGGTTTTCTACCTGGCGTCAAATACGAGGCACGCCATTGGCTCAGCGTTGCTTCACTGGTTGCCCAGGATATGGGCGTTTCCATCGTCCCACAATGCCTGGCTCGCAGCGGCCTTTCCAACCTTCGCTTCTTGCCGTTCGAACACAAGCAACGATCCGTCGCCAGCCTGATCTGGAGCAACACACTAGGTTCCAGGACCAAAGACAATCACCTGGAGCTGATCAGGCAAGCCTACCGCTGACGAAACATGAACTTCAAAGCACTTGTACTTTTCTCCGGTGGGCAAGATTCCACCACCTGCCTCGCGTGGGCGCTCGAACGCTACCAATACGTCGAAACGATCGGGTTCGACTATGGACAGCGCCATGCCATCGAGATGGACTGCCGACATCGGGTCCTCGAGCAGTTTCGGCTCCAGTTTCCCCAATGGAGTGAGAAACTCGGCCAGGACCATGTGCTGGACCTTTCATTGTTGGGCCAGATCAGCGATACGGCACTGACACAAGACAAGGCGATTGCGTTCCAGCAAGGCGGCCTCCCCAATACGTTCGTACCCGGAAGGAACCTGCTGTTCTTCACCCTGGCAGCGACGGTCGCCTACCGCAGAGGCCTCGAAGTGCTGGTAGGCGGCATGTGCGAGACCGATTACTCGGGCTACCCCGATTGCCGCGACAACACCTTGAAGGCGCTGCAGGTCAGCCTGAGTCTCGGGCTGGACAGTCCGATGGTGATCGAAACGCCTTTGATGTGGATCGACAAGCACGATACCTGGGCCCTGGCCCGGACGTTAGGCGGTGAAGCGCTCGTAGCGCTGATCCAGGAGCACACGCATACCTGTTATCTGGGCGACCGAACCCACCGCCATGACTGGGGCTACGGCTGCGGCACGTGTCCCGCGTGCGACCTCAGGCGCAAGGGCTACGAACTTTATGCCGGCACCCGATCCTGACCCGCGCCGCGCGGCGCTGAGACGAATGAAGGTCGCCGCCGCGGCGTTGCTGGCGGCGATGATCAGCGGCTTCGTCGTCAGTCATGCGATGGGCGGCCAGGGCGCCTGGGCCTGGGTCCGTGCGTTTTGCGAAGCGGCGACGGTCGGCGCACTGGCTGACTGGTTCGCCGTGGTGGCCCTCTTCCGCCACCCCCTCGGGCTGCCCATCCCCCATACGGCCATCATTCCGGGCAACAAGGAGCGGATAGGCGACAACCTGGCCGTGTTCGTGCGCGATCACTTCCTCGAGCCCGACACACTCCTGGAGAAACTGAAGATCTTTGACCCCGCTACCCGGCTGGGAGAATGGCTCGGCGAGCCGGAACAATCGCGGCGTGTGAGCCAAGCGGCACGCGAGCTCGCGGTCCAAGTGCTGGACCTGCTGGACGAGACCGCGGTGCGCAAGGTCATCCAGGGCTTCGTGATCGACAATCTGCAACGATGGGACGCGGGACGCAGCGCGGGCGATGTGCTCGGCCTCTTGACACGCGACGGACGGCACCAGCGTCTGCTCGATGAAGCCTTGCGGCGCATGGCAGGCTATCTGGAGCATGACGACGTCAAGGACCGCGCGTCGGCCCTGCTCCTCAAGCATGCACGGAAGGAATGGCCCAGGATCATCGGCGCCGTCGGCCTTGTGTCCTCGACCGACGCCATGGCCGACAAGCTGGCGGAAAAGTTGGCGCGGGCCCTGATCAACGAGCTGCACGACGTGCTGTCGCAACCCGACCATCCGGTGCGCCGGGATTACGAACAATGGGTCGTCGACTATATACGGCGGCTGGGCACCGACCCGGACGTCGCCGAGCAGGTCGAAGCGATGAAGCAGCGCCTCATCGCGCATCCCGCCGTTCAGGAATACGTGCAGAACCTCTGGCATGAGATCCACGCGGCATTGCGGCGCGACCTGTCGACACCGGAATCGGCCATGGCGCGGCACCTGGAGAAAGCGCTACAGGGGATCGGAAGGAAGCTGGCTTCCGACGCGGCGCTGCGCGATGCCTTGAACAGCCACCTGCTCTCGGGTGCCCAGAGACTGACGGAGACGCTGCGCAGTGGCGTCACCCAACACATCTCCCGGACAGTGAAGAACTGGGATGAGCGGCACCTGGTCGACGAACTGGAATTAAGTGTCGGCCGTGACCTTCAGTACATTCGTTTCAACGGCACGCTCGTGGGCGGGCTGATCGGCCTGCTCCTGCATGGCGCCGTTTTGCTGTTCAAAGGATGATGGAGGCAGTGCCATGGCATGCCTCTTTCGTGCACGGGCAATGACACCAATCACTGTAGGGGTTTTCCCGAATTTTTGCTCTAACGCGCCTCAATCTTCCGCGAAAAACCCTTGACTTTGACTCATCTGCCTTTATACTTTCGGCGATCAAGGGGAGTAGCTTTCTTCCGACGCATCGTCATTACGGCAGTCTTGCATACCATGCAAGCTCCCGGTGCCCGGGCAACACACCGTGTTGCAAGCAAGACCTTGCCATCCAGGGCAAGGTCTATTCCAGCGACAGCTGAGGCCTGTGTCCTGACGGAACAGGCCATTTTTGTTTGTCGGCGCGTCGATGGAATCGGCGCCCTCACACAGACAACCCTTTTGGTGGCCTGATCCGTTGCCTTTGCATATTGATCTCAACACCACCATATTAGAGGGTTACCGATGCTTGAATTTTTACAAACACTAAGCTGGGCGGCGGTCTTTCAGATCATTCTGATCGATATTCTGCTTGGCGGGGACAACGCGGTCGTCATCGCGCTGGCATGCCGCAACTTACCGCCCAAACAGCGCATGCAGGGCATACTTTGGGGAACGGCGGGCGCCATCATCCTGCGCATAGCCCTGATCGCCTTTGCCTTGACACTCCTCAGCGTGCCGTTCCTGAAAATTATCGGCGCCCTGCTGCTGGTCTGGGTTGGCGTCAAATTGCTGCTTCCCGACGATGACGCCCATGACAAGATCGACGGCGGCGCGTCTATCGTTTCAGCGGTCAAGACCATCATCATTGCCGACTTCGTCATGAGCCTCGACAACGTCATCGCTATCGCGGGCGCCGCCCAGTCGGCCAACCCTGATCATCAGATTGGCCTGGTCGCCTTCGGCCTGATCATCAGCATACCGATCATCATCTGGGGCAGCACCCTGGTTCTGAAACTGATCGATCGCTTCCCCATCGTGGTCACGTTCGGCGCGGCGCTGCTGGGCTGGATCGCCGGCGGCATGCTGATCACCGACATTTTCATCACCGAACGCTTCGGCGAAGTGTCCGGCACGATGAAGCTGGCAGCAGAGGTCGCAGGCGCCATCCTGATCGTGGTGGTAGGCCGTTGGCTTGCAGCACGCAAGCAGGCCGCCATGGCAGCCGCCTAAGGGCGACTCGATGAGTCGAGCAGGACACGGTCGGTAGGACACGGTCGGTAGGACACGGTCGGTAGGACACGGCCTGCACGATACGGCGACGGGCGGAACATCCGCCCGTCGTCATTTGCATCGCCGACACACAGCATCCACGGATCAGGTTACTCTGTTGGATCCGTTATAAAAGGAGTATTTACTCATGGCACAAGCCTCAGCCCGTCACATCCTCGTATCCACCGAAGAGAAGTGCAACGAACTCAAGGCCGCGATCGAAGGCGGCGCGGATTTCGCGCAAGTCGCCAAAGACAATTCCAGCTGCCCCTCGAGCCGCGATGGCGGAAACCTGGGCACCTTTGGTCCCGGCCAGATGGTCAAGGAGTTCGATGAGGTCGTGTTCAGCGCGCCCGTGAACGTGGTTCAGGGCCCGGTGAAGACCCAGTTTGGCTATCACCTGGTCGAAGTCACCAGCCGCCAGGACTGATATCGGCGCATGCCGGCGCCCATGGCGCCGGCTGCACGAAGCCCAACCGTGGCTCCATAGCCGGGTGAATGTTCGCCCTAGACCTCATCAAGTTGGAACATGACAATTTGCCGACCAGGGCCATGCGGCGCAAACCGGGCCGCGACCTGGCGTCCCAACAGCGACTGGCTTTCGACAGGCGCATCCATCAATTGCCCGTAAAGAATGACGCCCTCCTCCAGCTCGACGGCGGCGAATACATAAGGCAATTCGGGATTGAAGCCATCGTGATGCGCCCGATGTATGGTCGTGTGAGACAGCACCCGACCGCGACCCGTCGCATCGAACCATTCCAGCCCCGCCTGCCGGCAGTACGGGCAACATACGCGAGGATAGAAAACGGCGTGTCCGCAACCCGGCGCGGTGCAGCGCTGCAGGCGTATGCGGCCTTCGTTGACGCCATCCCAGAAAGGCTTGCTGAGCGCGTTGACGCGCGGCTGCGGCTTGAGCATCGGCGCTTCTCCGTGGACTTGTGATGGTACTGAAGCTGGCATTATCGGACCCTCTCGAGAATCGCGGCACTGGATGACAGGCCCCGCCCATAGGCGACCATGCCATAGCCGGAGACGATGCCCCGGTCGCACTTCACCTGACGCCCGTCCGCCTTGCCCAACAGCTGGCTGACGCCTTCCACCACGCCTATCATGCCACCCGAGGCGCCGGCCTGGCCCGCGGAGAGCTGGCCGCCGCCCGTGTTGACCGGAAACGAGCCATCGACCGTGATGTCGGTATCGCGAATGAACCGGGCTGCGCCGCCCTTGGCACACAACCCCAGGCCCTCGAGCTGCACGAACGACATGACGGGATAATCGTCGTAGACCTGAGCGAATTGCAAGTCGGACGGTCCGCAGCCCGCGCGCTCATACAGTCGATCGGCGAAACCTTCCCATCCGCCAGGAAGGCCATAGACATCGTTGGCGGGAAAGTTGTGCAGTTCTTCAGCGGCGAGGATGCGCAGGCTATTGCCGGGTAACGAACGCGCCAATTTTTCGGACACCAGCACAATGGCATCGCCGCCGACACAAGGCATGACGCAATCATAAAGCCGCAGGGGGTCAGCGATTTGCCGCGCATTCAGATAGGCGTCCATCGTGAGCGGCTCTTTGAACAACGCGTTCGGGTTGCGCAAGGCGTTGGCACGGAGCGCGATGCAGAACCGGCCGAAGTCCTCGCGCGTGGCGCCATAGCGCTCCATGTACAGGCGCGTATGCAGCGCAAACATGCCGTTCGCGCCGCCAAACCCTTGTGGCGACATATAGTCGCGGACCGACGTATTGAAGTGATCTAGGGTGGCATTATGCGAGGCAACATCGAACGCATCCGCCGCGGCCACGACGACGACATCGCAGGCCCCATCCCGAATGGCCCGGGCTGCGTGCGCCATGCCTATCACGCCCGATGCGCCGCCATAGACGCCCTGGAAAAGAAACCGGGCTTCGATGCCGAAATGCTCTGCGACCACGGCGACGTTGTCGGGCGGCAGCATGAACGACGTAACGGCCAAGCCATCGACCATCCGCCAGTCCAGCCCGGCCTGCATCAATGCGGCCGTGCCGGCGTCGTACAGCAAGCGGTACACGCCGTGCGTGGAACGCTTGGCATAAGCCGCTTGTCCGGCGCCCACGACTCGAACACCCTCGAACACACTGGACACTTGTACGATCCCCTTTGAATGAAGCTGTGACAGCCGTTGTCCTTGGTTCCCGGATTCTGGACTGACGACGCCGTACAGCCTATCGGGGATTACGCCGAGCGCGTCTTATCGACATGCTGCGCCGCGGCCTCAGCCCGCGCCTCGTCGGCCCCGGGGAGCCCTGCGCACTCGTGGAAAATTCTCGCACGGCACGAAAAGCAAACATCCGGGTCAAGACGGGGCACGATCGCTGCAATCGCATCATGCTTGGTCCTGAATACGTTATCGTCGCCGAACAATCCCGGCATATCGGCGCGGCCTACCGCTGCGATCACGCGGCTTCGCGGGCGGTGCCAGTACAGGCCTCCACCGGCCTGCCTGCGTAGCCGCCATTCCTGCCACCACACGCGCAGGCCGGCAAGATCGATCGCATTCATGCTGCGCGCCATGACGAGCAAATGCTTCTGTCCGGGCCGTGTCCTCCGGTAGGCCTTGAGCTGACTCTCGACATGCTGTGCGGCGCCAAAGTAGACCTCGCCCTCCATGCGAACGAGCTTCAGTTGAGGACACTCCAACGCTGTATCCTCCAGCTCGTCCACGGGAGAGAAGCGGCGCTCGGCGCCCCACGGAACCAGCGGCCTGACCCTGGGTCGGGCCGTTTGATGCAGATAGAAAAAAAGCGACACGCTGACCCCGAGCACGATGGCGAACTCGAGCGGGATGAACATGGTGGCCACCCACGTCACGAGCAAGGATGCCGCCTCGGCACGACTGAAGCGGACGATCTCGCGTATCCGGGGTATGTTGATCAACGTCCACGCAACATAAAGCAGAAGCGCGTCGATCGCGGCAAGCGGCAGACGTGCGATCAAGCCGGCGCTCAGCGCAGCGACGAGCAACAGCAGAAGCGCGGAAAACACCGCCGCCATGGGCGTGCGGGCGCCGGACTCGAAATTGGGCATGGAGCGGTTCAATGAGCCGCAGGAAAGATAAGACGAGAAAAAGCTGCCCGCGACATTGGCCATGCCTTGACCGAAGAACTCGCGGTTCGCATCAATGGCCTGGCCCGACCGCTCCGCCACCGCCTTGGCGATCGAAATGGACTGGGCGACGGCCACCAGCGTCAACGCCAGCGCAATGCCCGAGAGCTGCGAGAACGTGGCAAAGGAAAACGTAGGCATGCTCAGCGGCGGAATCACGGATGGAATGGGCCCCATCTCGGCGACTTCCTGCCCTGTCAAATACGTGCCCGCGGCCGCCACAGCATAGGCACTGAGCAAGCCCAGCAACATGGCCGGCCAGCGCCGCCGAACGCGGGTGACGACCACGGTGACCGCAATCACCGTGACGGCAATCGCGATTTCTACCGCATTGATTCCCTGCGGCTGCCGGACCAGATGCTGGAGATGGACCATGGCGTGATACGCAATCAGACAGGCTGCGCCGGCCATGAAGCCAACCAGCACGGACGGCGAAATGAAGTTGGAAAGGTCACCGAGCCTGAACCGTGCAATCAGGATCTGGAAGAGCCCCACCATGAACGTCGTCGTAAAAACGAGTTGAACGTATTCCGGCGAACCCGCCACGGCAAGCGGAGACAACATCGCAAACAAGGCGAGCGAATTGGCATTGGTCGGGCCGGTGATGACGTGTCTGCTGGAACCGAACAAGGCCGCGACGATGCACGGCACGATGGCGGAGTAAATGCCGTAGATGGGCGGCATGCCGGCAAGCTGTGCAAAGGCGACACCCTGCGGCAGCACCAGCAACGCGCCCAACAGGCCGGCAAACACGTCAGCCTTGAGGCCGGCTACGGACAGATGGCGCCACCATTTTTCATCGCTGGGGTTCAGGACGGCAGGCGGCGGTGAAGACATCAACTAACCTCGATTATGTGTGACAGGCATCTTGCGTAGCGATAACGCATATGCGGCGAGCGTCGGCACGGGCGCCCGGCTGGAAACAAATAATCAAGTTTAGCGAACAAACGGGCTTAAACGTCTACGATTGGCACGAAACCACCAAAGATCATGCGCTTGCCGTCGAAAGGCATCTGTTCTCCCATGGCTTTCATGCGCGGGTCGGACATCATCTTTTCGTTGGCGGCGTCGCGGACTTCCTTGGACGGATACTCCAGCCAACTGAATACCACCACTTCATCGTCCTTGGCCTTCACGGCGCCGCGAAAATCCGTGACCTTGCCTTCGGGCACATCGTCACCCCAGCACTCGACAAACCGCGTGGCGCCGAATTCCTTGAACAAATGCGACGCCTCCTCGGCGTGTTTGCGATACGTCTCTTTGTTGGCAGCCGGCACGGCTACAACAAATCCTTCTACATAGTTCATCGTCGTTCTCCTGGGGAAATGGCCCGGCGGATTCCGGGCCGGCTGTACGAAATGCAGGAACCGCTTTGTGACGATAAAGATGAATGCTTTCATGGTCAATGACCCATGCGGGTCTTGATTGGGCCGGCCACCAACGGCGTCTGGGCACCGAAGGCGCCGACGCCTTACTTCTTGAAGCAAAGGCTTGCAAGGCGCATCTTATATCGCCTTGTCTCCGTACGAAGCCGCCTTTATGATCGTTGAGGCGGACGAACTCTACGGAGCGGTATATGAAACAACCCATCGACGATTCTTCTGTGCCCCCAGCCCGACCTTCCCTGTCTCCCAAGAAAAATGCCGATGTGCTTCAAGACCTCGAGGCGCATTTTCTCGAACGGGAACGACAAGACCCTTCTTCTCCTTATTACCGCGGCGCGGACTCCAACCGGCCGCCACAGACCATGCCGCGGCGCAGGCGCTTCATGCTGGGCGCGATGGCAGCCATGGGCTCCGCGGGCGTGCATGGCGTGGCGTCCAGCGCCACACCAGGCGCGATCGAGCGGACGGTCCCGCCGGACGCGACGAAGGTGCAGGGTGTCGGCGTCGCTGTCGATGACGGCGGCTATGGCGCCCGCTCGCAGTTCGAGACCGAAGTGCGGACCCGCTATGCGACCAAGACGACCGAATCCTCATGGAGCTTCACGCCGCTGCAGAACAGCATGGGCATGATTACGCCCTCGGGCTTGCACTACGAGCGGCACCACGGCGGCATCGCGACCATCGACCCGACCAAGCATGAACTGTATGTGCACGGCATGGTGAAGCAAGCCAAGAAGTTTTCGATGGCCGACCTGAAGCGCTACCCCGCCCTGTCGCGCCTGATGTTCATCGAATGTTCGGGTAACGGTCTGACAGAGTGGGCCAAGCCGACCTTGAAAACAGTGCAAGGCACCCACGGACTGACCTCGACGTCGGATTGGATCGGCGTCCCGCTGTCGACGATCCTGAACGAGGTCGGCCTGAAACCCGGCGCGAAATGGCTGCTCGCCGAAGGCGGCGATGCCGCGGTCATGACGCGCAGCATCCCGATTGAAAAGGCCATGAAAGACTGCCTGCTCGCCTATGGCCAGAACGGCGAAGCCATCCGGCCCGAACAGGGCTACCCGGTACGCCTGTTCGTGCCCGGCTATGAAGGGAACATGTCGATCAAGTGGCTGCGCCGGCTGGAAGTGTCGGACATGCCTTTCATGACTCGTGAAGAAACCTCGAAGTACACCGACCTGATGCCCGACGGCACGTCGTTGCAGTTCTCGTTCCTGATGGAAGCCAAATCGGTCATTACTTATCCGTCGGGCGAAATGACACTGAACAAGCCGGGCTTCTACGAGATATCCGGGCTGGCGTGGTCGGGTCGGGGCGCCGTCAAGCGCGTCGAGGTCTCGGTGGACGGCGGACGCAACTGGCGCGAGGCGACGCTGCATGGGCCGGTGCTGCCCATCTGCCATACCCGCTTCACCCTGCCTTGGGAGTGGGACGGCAAGGAAGCCATATTACAAAGCCGCTGCATCGACGAAACCGGGTATGTGCAGCCGACGATCAAAGAGCTTGTCGATCAGCGCGGCCTTTCATCGGTCTACCACTTGAACGGAATCCAAAGCTGGAAAGTCGCGGCGAGCGGGGAGGTGACAAATGTCCATCACTATTAAAGGAGCCGTCGCCGCAGCCGCCATGGCGCTGGCCTGTGCGGGTGCGCCGATGGCGCAGACGTCGACCGCAACGGCCTCGTCAGCCGACAACCCTCATGACTATGGCTTCGGTTCGCCCGTAACCGACGACGAGCTGAAGCAGTTCGTGTCGCCGCTGCCCGACGGACGGGGTTTGCCGCCCGGCTCCGGCACGGTCATGCAGGGCGAGAAGGTCTATACGCAGCAGTGCCTGGCCTGCCATGGCGCCAACCTGGAGGGCGGCATTGGCGACCGGCTGATCGGCGGCCGCGGCACGCTGGCCAAGAGTGACAAGGGCGGGCCACCCATCAAGACCGTGGAAAGCTACTGGCCCTATTCCACCACCCTGTTCGACTACATCAAGCGCGCCATGCCCTTCACCGCGCCCAACAGCATGTCGAACGACGACGTCTACGCCGTCACCGCCTATATCTTGTACAAGGGGGACATCATTCCCAAGGATGCCACCATGGACAAGGATTCCTTGCCCAAGGTGGCGATGCCGAATCGAGACGCCTTCAAACCGGCCGGTCGTTAGCCTGTTTGTTGACCCCCAGCCTTAATTGACGTACCAGATGGTCTTGGTCTGCTGGTACTGCTCGAAGGCTTCGAGCCCATTGTCGCGGCCGCCGAAGCCTGAGTGCTTGTAGCCGCCGAATGGCGTCGTGATATCGCCCTCGGAGAACCCGTTGATGGAGACCGTCCCGGCCTTGATGGCAGCGCCCATGCGCTGTGCCCGCTTCACATCGCGCGTATAGACGGAAGCCGCAAGACCATAGGCGCTGTCGTTGGCCAGCTTCACCGCTTCGGCCTCGGTCTGAAACGTCGTCACGGCCAGGATCGGGCCGAACACCTCTTCGCGGAACAAGCGCATGTTGGGCTCCACCCCATCAAATATCGTGGGTTCGATGTACCATCCGCTGCCGAGTTCTGCATGAACCTTGCCGCCATGGAACAGGCGGGCGCCCTCAGCCTCGGCGTCATCGAGGAACTGCTTGACCTTGTTGAAATGCGCTTCCTCGACCATCGGCCCGATATGCGTCTCTTCGTCGGTCGGCAAGCCCACCTTCCAGTTGGCCAGGCGCTGCGTCAACTTGCCCAGCAACTCGTCCTTGATGCCTGCCTGAACGATCAACCGCGAACCACAGCTGCAGTTCTCCCCCATGTTCCAAAACGCGGCGGCAAGCAGATCGTCCAGTATCTCGTCCAAAGGCGTGTCGTCGAAAACGACTTGCGGGCTTTTGCCACCGCATTCCAGGATGATCTCCTTCAGATTGCTTTCTGCGGAGTACTTCAGAAACATGCGCCCCACTTCCGTGGAACCTGTGAACGAGACAACGTCCACGTCGGGATGGCGGCCCAAGGCCTCACCGGCTGTTTCGCCCAAGCCAGTGACCACGGTCAGGGCGGCTTCGGGTATGCCGGCCTGGTGCGCCAGCTGGGTCATGCGGTATGCGGTCAGGGAGGTCAGCTCGGCCGGCTTCACGATCACGGAATTGCCCGCTGCCAGCGCCGGAGCGACCTTCCAGGCATACATTTGCGCGGGGAAGTTCCATGGCAACACCGCGCCAACGACACCTATGGGCTCTTTGACAATCAGGCCGGTGGCGTCCGGCCCGGTCGGCGCAATGCGCCCGTAACACTTGTCGATGGCTTCGGCATACCAGCTGAATGTGTCGAGCGTGGCGGGCATGTCGGTATTCAGGCACTCCGTGATCGGCTTGCCGGCGTCGACGCAATCGAGGGCAGCCAGTTCCTCGGCATGCTCACGCATCAGCTCTATCCATTTGTACATCGCCTGCTTGCGCTCCGCGGGCGACCTTCGGGACCACTCTCCCGCTTCGAAACACTGCCTCGCCGCCCGCACTGCGGCATCGATGTCGGCCGCTGTGCCCGCGGCGATGTATCCGATGCGGCTTTTGTCTATCGGCGTGATATTTTCCAGGCGTTCCGTCTGGTCAGCATGGCCAGGGATGAGGTTACCGGCCCACAGCTTGCCCTCGCGAGCCTTTGTGAAAACAGCGTCCTTATTCAGAGGCATGTCGATTCCTTAAGGTTGGTATTGGTCGAGCAATTGGCAAAATGCCTGGGCGTCTGCGTCAGACAGGGGAAGTAAAGGCTGGCGCACCGAGCCGACGTCGATGCCATGTCGACGGCAGCCAAGCTTCGCCTTCTGGTTATAGTCGCCGGACTCCATGGCCTGGATGGACGGCAACATCCCCGTCATCAAGGACCTTACTTTTTCCCAGTCGCCCTTCAGCGCGGCATCGATCATGGCGGCCTGCTCTCCCGGGAATACGTTGGCGCCCCCGCTGATCCAGCTCCGAACGCCCCAGAAAAGGAAATCGGCGGCTTGATCATCACAGCCGCAAATGACCTCAAAGCCAGGAAGTTCGGCCTTGATCAAGGCCAGCGCACGGCTGAAGTCGCCGCTGCTTTCCTTGATGGCGACAATATTCGGCACTTTGCTCAGCTCGGCGACCGCCTCGATCCCGATCTCGACGCCTACCCGAGCGGGGAAGTTGTACATGATGATGGGAAGGCTAGTCGCCTGCGCCACCGTACGGAAGTGAGCGATGACCTCCGCCTGGCCTGGCAGGCTGTAAGGAGGCGTCGCCAGCATGAGTCCGTCGTATCCCAGGGCCTCGGCCTCGCGGGCCCGTTCGCAAGCACCCTGCGTGGACATGCCATTGATGCCGGCAATGACGGTCACACGTCCCTTCGCCACACGAATGACGCATTCGAGCACTTGACGGCGCTCGTCCTCGTTCAACGCGTAATACTCTCCAGTCGTACCGCAGGCGACAATACCGCTGACGCCGACCTTGATGAAGTGTTCAATCAGTTTTTCCAACGCGACGACATCGACCGCATCATCCTTGGTAAACGGGGTAACGATCGGGACCAAGACACCTTGGGTCTTCATATTCATGTTCCTTTCCAAATTCAACAAAAAGAGGCTTGCCTGCGAGGCTATGAGCGACGCAGCGCAGGCCGGCTATTCAATAACCTTGCGTGTAAACGAAACGAGATAGTCCATCAGTGCGTCCGCACCCATGGTGGCTTGCTTGGGGTCGCCCTCGGCGATACCTTTGGCCAGCAACATATGACAGTCCGCGCCACGCTCCAGGTCGCCCTCATACTGGAAGGCATACCAAAAGCGCCGGCACTGCACGATCATGGGCACGACGGCCTGCACAGCGAAGTGATTCCGGCACGCGTCATGGTTGACATGGTCCAGCGCCTGATCGGCCAGCATATAGCCATCCAGGTCGCCCGCCTTTGCAGCGTTCACCATGTCCTGGGCACAGTTCAGAATCGCTTCGCGCTGTTCCGGCGACGCCCGCTTGGCGGACCCGGCGGCGATCAGCCGCTCGAGCACTCGCCGTGTGTCAATGAGAATGAGATGTTCGGCAATGCGGATGTCGCTCACGCGCAGACCTCGCCGGGGCTCCTGTTCGATCAGCCCTCCCGCCACCAGACGCATCAGCGCCTCCCGTATCGGCGTACGGCCCAGGCCCGTCAACTCGACCAAGTCGCCCTCGACAATGGCCTGCCCGGGCTTCAGCTTCAAGGTTGCGATCGACGCTTCTATCCTGTCATAGGCCAACTGCGTGGCGCGAGCCTTGGGTACATTCTCTTTGCTCATCAATTCTCAACCTTTTCGATACGATCCATGGCGGGGCGCCTTGCTTTGCATGGCCCCATTCAACCTCAAAACCCGACCACCTTCGTCGGCAACCACGTCGCGACCATGGGAAACGCAGCAACGATCGCGAGCGTCACAAACTGCATGAGGATAAATGGAATGACCCCCTTGCATATCTGGGCATACTTCATATCCGGCGGCGCAATCGACAGTAGATAGAAGATCGAGGAAGCCATCGGCGGTGTCAGATAGCTGCTTTGAATCACGATGATCATCATCGTTCCGAACCAGATCGGATCGATGCCGGCGCCCGTCAGGAAGGGCAGGAACAGCGGCACGCAGATCAGGACGTTGGCCGTCCAGTCCAGCACGAAACCCAGCAGGAAAACGATGACCAGGAAGAACACCATGGTGCCCGCGACACCCAACCCCATGTCCGAGGTCAGCGCCTGAATCAGGCGGGAACCGCCATTGGCCGCGAAGATGCCCGTGAACATGATGCCGCCCGCCACGATCAAAAGAATCATGGCCGATATCCGGACCGTGATGGCCAGCGACTGGCGCATCATCGGGATACTGAACTGGCCATAGCAGATGCACAGCACCAACGCGCCCGCTGCACCGACTGCCGCCGCCTCAGTGGGGGAAGCGATGCCTGTCATCAACGAACCGAGAACGGCAAAGATCAGCAGCATCGTCGGAACGAGCCCGCGGGCCGTAATCTTGAGCTTTTCGCCGATAGGCAACCGCATATCGTCGTCATCAGCCGGTGGGCCAAGCTCTGGGCGGAGTATGCACATGCCGACGATATAGATGATGAACAAGCCCACCATGATCAAGCCGGGAAACAGCATGGCCGCAAACAGCTCGCCCACCGATATCTGAGCCAGCGATGCATAGACGACGGCCACCACCGATGGCGGGATCATCGTACCCAGCGACCCGCCCGCGCAAATCGTGCCTGCGATCAGCGAATTGTTATAGCGAAACCGCTGCATTGCCGGAATGGCCATCAAGCCGACCATGACCTCGACGGCGCCCACTACCCCCGCAGCCGCGGCAAAGGTCGCGCCCATCGCGATCGTCGCGACGGCCAGCCCGCCCGGCAAACGTCCCAGCCATAACTGCATCGTACGAAACAGCCGGCCCGCAATACCGGACCGCTCCAGAATGGCGCCCATCAGAACGAACATCGGGATCGCTGACAGGATGTAGTTCGTTGCTGCGGTATACAGGCCCCCATACAGCTGGTCGAACACAGCGGGCCCGAAGGCATACAGGCCCGCGAACACCGCCGGAATGATCAACGAAAACGATATGGGTACGCCAAGAAAGATCAGAATGAAAAGCGCCGGAAACATCAGCGCGGCGACGACGGAGCTCATGCTTGCACCTCGGTCGCAGGATGACGCTGATGCATGAAGGCACGCAGACCTTCCACGGCCAATTGCAGCGCCAGCGCGCTCAAGCCTATGGCAAACATCAGGTAAAACGGCCACATCACCGGCGCCCACGGACTGACCATCTCGACTTCGTTCGTCAGCCACGCCTTGTGGGTGTGCTTGATCGCAATCCAGGCCAGGGTGGAAAAGAAGGGACACAGGATGGCAAGATACACAATGCCTTCGATCGCGCCCGCCCAGCGTGGCGACATTTTGTTTCGCAGGATATCGATCCGGATGTGTGCGTCTTCCTTCAAGGTCCACGACACACCCAGCAGAAACAGCGCGCCGCTGCACATATAGGCGATGTCGAACGCCCACACGGTCGGCGCGTCGAAGAAGTAGCGTGCGATGACTTCGTACACCATTGCCACGATCAACAACACGACGGACACGTCGGCAAGCCGGGAAGCGACCCACGATATGCCATCAACTATCTTGAAGAATTGAGCCAACATTGGATCGCTCCCGGGTTAGTCAGTGCTATTCCGTGCTATGACCGCATGGATCAATCGCGGATCAGGTAACCGCTTTCCGCTTTCCAGCGTGCGTGATAAGCGTCGTAGTCCTTGAGCACTTCAGCCATGGCGCTGTTGCCCTTCGCCTTTTGTGCCTCGGCCGTCTTGTGCGCCCAATCATTGCCGGCCTTGGACAGCTGAGCGATGAACTCGGGGCTCAATGTGATGATCTCGTTGCGCCCCTTGCGATACTGTTCCATCGCCTTCATATCCGCATCGTAGAAGTACGTCAGGCTCTGGTGCGTCGTCAGTTCAGCAGCGGCTTCAAGCAACGGCTTCAGTTCGGCGGGCAGCTTGTCCCACGTTTCCGTCTTCATCACCACTTCCCACATGAACGTGGGCTGATGGACGCCCGGAACGACAATGTACTTGGCCGCTTGATGAAAACCTTCTGGCATATTCGCCGAAGGGGGCGCCCATTCGACCGCATCCACGCCTTTACGCTGCAGCAGCGTGTACGTTTCGCCGGCCGGGACCACCGTAGGGACTGCGCCGAAATAGTCTTTCATGACTTCAGCCCACGCGCCGGAAGTACGGTACTTCAAGCCTTTCAAGTCCTCTGCTTTGGTAATGGGCTTGTTGGCATGGGCCATGACCTCGGACGACCCGATGCCCACGATGAGCGTCTTCAGACCTTGCTTGGCGCGCAATTCCTCCAACTTTTTCTTGCCGCCGCCCTCGTAAAGCCATGATGCATAAGCATCCGGACCCATCCCGCCCGGGAAGCCAGCAAAGATGGCGTTGACGGGGTCCTGGTTCACCAGATAGCTGGACGTGGAATGGCCTGCTTCGACCACGCCATTTTGCACAGCCTCGAATACCTTCAGGGCCGGTACGATCACCCCGGCGCCGAATGGCTGGACCTCGACACGTCCGGCGGTCAAGGTCTTGGTGTTGTTCGCAAAACGCTCAAGGAAGTTTTTGTAGAAAGGCGATCCTTCCGGGACCGAAGTCGGCACACGCCACGTGATGTCGGCGGCGACGGCAGGAATCGCAGCGCAGGCAAGCACTGCAGCAGCCACAAGAGTACGCATGGTGGTTTTCATAGGGAGTCTCATCATGTTTTATAGGTTGAACCGATCGCCGGGCGCATGAACGCCGCACACCTTCCGTCATCAACTAACAACTGTGATCGGCAACGACGCGATCGCCGTTGGAAGAAGTCTAATATGCGCTAAATATATTAACAACATATTTATCTAGGGGAATGCCCCTAGTTCAGGGGGGTCGAACACCTGCCACAGGACGCTAGATCAAGGGCGCGATGCCGCACCGGCACGCCTTCAATCCAGATCAATCGCCCATAGAAAAGGGCAGTTCGTAGAACTGCCCTTCATGAAGAGGTGTGAACTGGATACCTACCGCAGGAATATGAAGGCTTGGTAAGGGCCTGCGACGGGCCAGCCCTCCATTGCTTCAACTGCTCGGTACCGACGTAAAGGCGCAATGCTGCATTAGAAGAAGTCTTTACGCAGCCGCGGTGATGGGCCGCGGGATGGAGGCGTACAGCCGATCGAGTTCTCGGCCCAGATAGCGAGCGATCGTTTCCATGCCATGAAGGCCGGCAGCGGCTTCGGCGTCGCTGTTGTAGTTCGTATTGGTGTTGACGTCGTAGGTATACCGACGCCCGCTTTCATCGACGATGAATTCAATGCCGGCGATGCCAATACCGTTGTCAGCCAGGAAGCGCTGATAGTTTTCGATATCCGGGCTATTGAATCGTTCAATGATCTGGAAACGAGGAGCAGCGGCTGCCGGCGCCGTCTCGCCAACGGGGCACGCGGCATCGCCGATCTGGCACACATCGGCGGGACATAGTTCGAAGCCCAGGGATGTATCAACGCGGACGGCATACAGGAACTTGCCGCCCACGAATTCGACCCGAGTGATATAGGGCTGCGGCGCGCGTATGTATTCCTGGATCAGCGTAATGCCATCGACCGACGGCTCGAAATCGTCGCTCCGAACATAACGCTCGAGCGCTTGCACGCTATGAAACAGCTTGACCCCAAGGCCCTTCCCGGCCCGGTTGTGCTTGGTAATGAACGAACCTTCCATTTTTGAGGCGGCGTCGATGATGGCGCCCGGTCCGACGGCCGCAATCGTGCGCGGCGTGCGAATGCCGTAATTGGACAAAGCCGAATATTGCGCCACTTTGCTGACTTCCAGCTGCAGTGCACGCCCGTTATTCACAACCCGGCGGCCATGCGACTCCAGCCACGCCAACACGGCAGCCGTGTATTCCGGCGCGTAGCGATGATCCCGCGTGTGTGACGACGCACTCATGCGGTTATAGAAAACGCCTTCTGGCGGCGGCGCGGACAGGTCAAGGCTGCCCTGGTCCAGAAACCATTCTTCGTAAGGCAAATTCTGCTTCGCAAACGCCGCGCGTAGCGGCTCAACCCAGGCAGAGTTCTCGTGGATGACGTAGATTTTCGGCATACGACCTTCGGATTCGCGGCAAAATATCAATGGCCTCCCGATGAGACCGACTTTTTCAGAATACCGAGTCGGCTTTCGAAACAGAACGAATAAACAGTTATGTTTTCATTACTTTTTTGCCTAAGGACCGAGAGCTCTGCTGTGCATCCGGTTCCAGACGGTTGCTGAAGTGGTCTTGACATGACCATCGCGACTTTCCGGTTTTATGCCGAACTGAACGACTTCCTGGCGCCTGAACATCGCGGACTTGCCTTCGAGCACCCTTGCGCTCGCGCCGCCACGGCGAAACACGAAATCGAAGCGTTGGGCGTGCCGCATACAGAGGTCGAATTCCTCCTCATCAATGACGCGGCGTGCGGCCTGGGGCGTCTGCTTTCCGATCGGGATCGCGTGGCGGTCTACCCGCGGTTCCGTCATATCGCGCTAGACGCCGCCGCCGGCATCCAGCCGCCCCTGGCGGATCCCATCCGTTTCATCGCCGACGCGCACCTGGGCGGGCTGGCACGGCTGCTGCGCATGGCCGGCTTTGACACGCTATACGAGAACAATTTTCAGGATGCCTACATCGAACTCATTGCCGCGCGCGAACAGCGCATCGTGCTGTCCCGCGACATCGAGCTGTTGAAGCGCCGATCGCTAGTTCATGGCGCTTACGTGCGCGCGCTGAAGCCCGCCCGACAATTCAGTGAAATCGTCGAACGGTTCCACCTGCGCAGCACCCATCCCTTCAGCCTTTGCCTGGACTGCAATGCGGCCCTACGGCCCATCAGCCCGGAAGCCGCGCGGGACCGGGTGCCACCGAATGTCCAAGCCACACACCATCGCTTCAGCACCTGCTCGGTCTGCAAGCGGGTTTTTTGGGAAGGGTCACACTGGAAGAGCATGCAGCGCCTGTTGGACGACACCATGCAGGCAGCTCACACACGGGGCGCACCGGTGCGCATGCCGCCCGGCTCGTAAGAAACCAGGGCGTTTCTGCACGCCGTCCACGCGCATGAGCCATGGCTACAGGAGCAATCTATACGGTCTTTCGATCGACGCTTTCAGCTCCGCCAAAAATCGTGCCCCGACGGCGCCGTCAATAGCCCGATGGTCTGCCGACAAAGTCATCGTCATAAGGCTGCCGACGGACAGCGCGTTATCCAGAACGATAGGCCGCTTTTCCACCGCTCCGAACGCCAGGATGGCGGCCTGTGGCGGATTGATGATTGCAGAAAATGCCTTGATTCCGTGCGTTCCCAAATTTGACACCGTCAGTCCGCCGCCCTCGTACTCTGCTGGAGCCAACCGGCCAGACCTGGCTTTGTGTACCAGCTTTGAGAGATCCCGGGAAATTGTTCTAAGGCCTTTAAGCTGGGCGTCCCTGACTATCGGTGTGATCAAGCCGCTCTCTGTGGACACGGCGACACTGACATCCACTGTGCCATTGCGCTCAATCGCTTCATCGGTCCAGCGCACGTTCACGTCCGGAACGCTTGCCATAGCGCGTGCTGTGGCATAAACCAATATATCGTTGATCGTAATTTTCAGGGACTGATCGGCGCCGGGCTGATTGTTGAGTTGGGCACGCATCTCCAGCACAGCGTCCATGTGACAATCGACGGTAAGGTAAAAATGAGGAATCTGCTGTTTGGATTGCTGCAGGCGCCGCGCAATGGTCTTGCGCATTGCACTGTTTGCAATGCGTTGGACAGGGGCGTTGCCCCGCGACGCATCCGCCATGTACGTACGACCATGCGTTGTGGCCGTCGATGCAGCCGAACCGACTGGCGCAGACGGCGTCGCTTCACCCGGCACTCCGCGTGCAGCGCCTGCCGCGTTCTCGATGTCGACGCGAACGACACGCCCGCGCGGCCCGCTGCCGCGCAGTGTCGAAATGTCAATATCCATCTGCCGTGCCAGGCGCCGTGCCGATGGACTGGCGAAATGGCGCTCCGGCCAATCGGCAGGCTTACTCCCCATTTGAGTCTGCCTACCCTTGTCAGTCTCATGCTGCGGCTGAATTCTCTTTACCGCCTCGTTCGGCGACTGCTTGCTAGTCACTGACTCCTGCTGCATCGAGTCTTCACTGGACAGGCTACGTATTAGCGCAATGACTTCCCCTACGGCCACTTCCCCACCGCCGGCATCCGCGACAATATTCTGCAGCGTTCCCTCATCGAAGGACTCGAGCTCGATAACCGCCTTGTCGGTTTCTATCTCGGCAAGGATGTCTCCGACGGCCACGCGGTCGCCCTCCTTTTTAAGCCACTGCACGATCTTTCCGTGCGAGGTCCCCGCCCCCACCGCCGGCATCAACACCTTTATAGTCATTACGTCGCTCTCCTGCTATTCCGATAAGTTGGCGATGCTCTCGATATAGGCTGCCGCATCGCATATATCGGCCACCACGGCATCACGAGCGGCCTGCCCGTCTCTGGCGACCAGTGCGTCCAGCAGTCTGCCGTGATGGTCGAACGATTCCCATTTCTCTGATCGTCTGTCTTTGGTGCTCATGCTCAATGCAAACAAAGGAGCGATCTGCGTCCAGATGTTCTCTATCATCGTTTGCAGCATGGGCATGCCTGCGGCGGCATACAACGTGAAATGGATATCGCGGTTCGCCTCGATGACCGCAGCCATATCCATCTTCTTCTGATGCCCTAAACGTTCAAATTTATGGATGAAGCGTTCTATATGGTTCACGGTCTCTTTGTCGATAAGCGCCACAGCCTCTTCGGTCGCAAAGCCTTCGAGACAACAGCGCAGCTTTACGATTTCATGGAATTGCCGGAGCTTCGGCTTGAAGACGCGCAAGCCCCGATTCGGCAACATGTCCAAAGCGCCTTCAATGACCAGGCGCGTCACGGCATCGCGTACCGGCATGGGGCTCGTGCCGATACCCTGTGCCAAACCGCGTAAAGTAACCTTCTCGCCGGGCGGAATCGCACCCGACAATAACAACCGCTTTATGTCCAGATATACCTTGTCCGCCATCGTCGTTCGTTCCTGACGCGGCAAAAGGTCTTTCAAGGTGCTGCTCATAGTTCCAAAACCATTAGTTCATATAGACGCCGCCATTCACGTCCAGGATAGTTCCACAGACGTAACTGGATGCGTCGGAACACAGAAACGCAATAGGCATGGCTATTTCACGCGGTGTGGCCAATCGGCGCAGCGGAATGGCCTGCTCGTCGAAGGTCTGGCCCTGCACCATGTTGGTAGCCGTGGCGCCGGGTGCGACCGCATTGACAGTTATGCCATATGGGGCCGCTTTCCTTGCCAACCATTTCACCATGGCGTTCATGCCACCCTTCGCAATGACGTAATGCGGACTCGCCTTGAGTCCTCCCATGCGGCCCGCTACCGAGGACACCAAGACAATTCGTCCTGCGCCCCGGCCGATCATCTTTTCGAGCCCCGGGCGGAGGAGATTGACTACGCCCAAGGCGTTGATATCGATAGTCTGGTGAAACACCTCGTCCCAGTCCGGATCGTTCCAGTCGTCCCAGGGGCAAAAGCCTGCATTCGCCACAATAACGTCCAGTCGCGGCACTTGCCGCAGCAAATCCTCGCTAGCCTCGCGATCGCGTACATCGAATGCGGCGGTCTGCACGGCTGTACCGTTCGACCGCAATTCCTCGGCGATCGCCAAGGGCTCGACAAGGTCGGCTAGCACAAGGCCCGCGCCAAGTTGAGCGCAGACTCTTGCCGTTTCCGATCCTATTCCTCCAGCCGCCCCGGTGATCAAGATTGTTTTTCCCGCCAGCGAAAAGGGCATCGATGTCTTCCTCATGGGCAGTCGATAGTCAGGCCGCTATCAACCATCATTTCTTTCAGTGCGACTTCGACATCGTCGGTGCTGGCCAGTGCGGCAGCCTCCAGCACTTTGGAAACCACCGGTGATGCCCATCGTCCGGTTACGCGCTTGACGGGCTGATCCAGATAATCGAAAAACCGCCGCTGAATCTCGTCAGCGATGATAGCTCCTATGCTGGCGCCTCGTGTTGTTTGCTCAATGATCGCCACCCGTCCAGTCTTCTTGACAGAACTGCCTATGGTTTCGTAATCGATATCGCGCTGCGATAAAGTTCGAAGATCAATAACATCTGCACTGATGCCCAGGCGCTCGACCACATCCTTGCATACCGCAACCATGGTCAACGTAGCCAGCAACGTGATGTCGGTACCCTCCGACACGCGTCGCGCTTTTCCGATAGGGATGTAGTGGCTATAACCCTTGGGCACCATGGCCTTCTCGCGATGAAGCTCCTGAGGTTCAATCACCAGCACAGGGTCATTGCACCGCAACGCTGAATTCATCAACCCCACGTAATCGAAGGCGTTGGACGGCGCGACGATCCGCCAGCCCGGAAACAAGGCGAACACGCCCGCCGGATCCATGGAGTGCTGCGAACCGTAGCCTTCGTGCCCGGGGATACGTGTGCGCAATACCAGGGGCACGGATGCCGTCCCCCTGAAAAGATGGCGAATCTTACCTGCCTGGTTCAACAACTGATCGCCCGCCACAAGGAAAAAGTCGCTATACATCAACTCGACGATGGGTCTAAGGCCCGATAACGCCGCGCCGGTAGCCATCCCGCAAAAGCCATTCTCGGTAATGGGCGTGTTGATGATCCGGTCGGCGTACTGATCAAGCAAACCACGCGTTGCACCCACTGTGCCGCCGCCCATATTTGCAACGTCTTCACCAAAGACGTAGATCGAATCGTCCTCTTGCATGCGCGCGCCCACAACGCGCGGCATGGCCTCGATAAAGGAAAGGCTTTCTAGCTCGTCGGGCGCGAAGTCCTCGACCTCGGAAAAAACCACGTCTTTGAACTCCGACATGTCGCTGGTGAGATCATCGTCCACCGTTGCAGCGTCGGGCCATAACTCAGGACGAATGCGTGTCGCAGATCCCGAGCCCTCTACACAGGAATCGTATGCAGCTGTCACCGCTTCATTAGCTGCCTCATCGATGGCCTCGATCTGGGCCTCGCTCAGAATATTTCGTGCAATCAGTTCGCGCTTGAGGAACGGCCAGGGATCCCTTTCTCGCCACTGATCTTCTTCATCACGCGTGCGATAGCCGAAGGCACTACCGGGAACCGACGAACTTTGATGGTAAAAACGATACACGTCTGCCTGAATGAAAGCAGGACCCCCTTGGGTCTCGATGTGCTTCTGGGCCCATCGGGCGGCAAGCCAGACAGCAAAAGGATTCATTCCATCAACGCATACAGACGGTATCCCATGAGCTTGAGGGCGGGTAAGCAATTGCGTCTGGAAGGTAGACTGCTCTATGCTCATCGACACCGCGTACCGATTGTTTTCCAGAAAGAACAACAAGGGCAAGCGGTACAGGGCGGCCAGGTTCATCGCCTCGTGGGTGGCGCCCTGGTGAACGGCGCCATCGCCAAAGAAGCTCACCATCATCGATGTGCCCTGCTTCGCCTTTTCGGCAAAAGCGTGGCCGCAAGCAATAGGCAATCCCCCTGCGACGATGGCATTCGTCCCCATAATGCCCAGCTCTGCGCGCCGCAAGTGCATCGAGCCGCCGCGCCCCCCAGTCCAGCCATCGCGCAAGCCCAGTATCTCGTGCATCATCCTCCGAATTTCTTCGCGCATGGCAGCGCTGAGTCGGCCGCTCGAGGTCGGATCGAAATCGTCGCCGTAGAGTGCATTCACTGCCTTGGCCAGACATTGGTGATGGGCACGGTGTGTGCCATTGATCATGGTCGTGGTCGGCAACGCGGCGATACAGCCGGCCGCCCCACCTTCCTGTCCCAGGCTCGAGTGTGCCGGCCCATGCACGAGGTTTAATTTATCGAGTCGCAGGATGCGCTCCTCGAAATGGCGCGCCGACAGCAATAGCGTCGCAAGCCGCTTGGCCTCGAAAGCGGTGAGTTCCTCCCAATCTGCCTCTTCGATCTCAAGGCGCTGCATGAGGGTTGTATTATCAATGGCTGTCAAACGCATCACGTCTCCGTAAGCTTGTACATTTCAAATTCGCTCACGCGTGAGCTGTGACGCCACCGTCGACAACGAGGCTGGCGCCGGTCATGAAGTCGGAAGCATGGGAAGCCAGGAAAACGGCTGCCCCCACTATGTCTTGAGGTGTACCCCACCGCCTCATCGGCGTGGTCTGTACGACTCGCTCGGCGTGCCCGGCAATATCGATCCGGGCCTGGCGCGACAGAGCCGTATCGATCCAGCCAGGCAGGATTACATTGACATTGATGCGGTTTTCTGCCCATGCGCAGGCCAGCGATTTGGTCAACTGCAGAACGCCCCCCTTACTCGCAGAGTACGGTGCCGTCATGGCGTTGGAAACCAGCGAAAGAATAGAACCAATGTTGACAATTTTTCCGCCTTGAATCGCCATGGCGGAAAAAACGGCCTGGCACATATTGAATGTGCCTTTAAGATTGATGTCGACGATTTCATCCCATAGCGATTCGACATAATCTTCTGGGCGCATGCGGGTATTGACCCCCGCGCTGTTCACCAGGATATCGATGGCGCCGCAGGCCTCCAGCGCCGCCTCGACCGCGCCCGCGCACTGGTCACGATGCTGTACCTGCAACGCCACCGCATGGGCACTGTGCCCAGCGCCACAGAGTGCATTCGCAAGTGCCTGAGCGTGATCCAGATCACGATCAGCCAAGACCAGTCTGGCGCCTGATTGCGCGAAGGCGCGAGCAATCTCGGAACCTATGCCACCCGCCGCGCCCGTTATAAGAGCCGCCTTGCCCTTGAGGCTGAAAGGATCATTATTCATACACTCATACCCGCTTAAAGCTCGACATTACAGATAGTGCTCGCATCAGAATTTCCCCGGCAGCCACAATGCGATGGCGGGAAACAGTGCCAACAACAAAACGCCTAATAGTTGCATTAATACAATCGGGACTACGCCACGATAAATATCCGCAGTCGTCACTCCCGGTATGGCAATGCCTTTTAAATAAAACAGTGCATAGCCAAATGGTGGAGTAAGAAAGGAGGTTTGCAAGTTGACGGCCACCAGCAACGCAAACCAAATCATGACTTCGCTCTGACTTGCGAACGCATCGCCGAAATCGAGCCCGGCGACGATAGGGGCGAACAATGGCAAGACAAGAAACGAGATCTCTATCCACTCAAGGAAAAAGCCCAATACAAAAATCAGCAGCATGATGGCCAGGATAACCATGTACGGGTTACTTCCGAGCATGCTGGCTGCATCTTCGATCATGCTCTGACCGCCAATTCGTTTGAAGATCAGGCTGAACGCCGTGGCCCCTATAGCTAGGATCAATATCATGCCCGTTGTAAGACAGGTTTCTTTCAGACTTTCGACGAGGACTCGCCACGACAGCTCGCGACTGAAGAAGGCAAGCGCCATCGCGCCAAAAGCGCCGATCGCCGCCCCTTCGGTCGGCGTGGCAACACCAACGACTATCGAAACCAGCACACTGGATATAAGAAGCCCGGGAATGATCAGATTGATGGACAGTCGAAGCGCTAGCTTGGCGCGGCTGCCTGCAGGCGGCGGCGGCCCAGGAGGCACCCTCTTGGGGTTGGTCAAGGCGACGTAAATGATATACAGCGCATAGAACCCGCCCAGCATCAGACCTGGAATGAGCGCACCGGCAAATAGGTCCCCGATGGGTATTTGCATCACATCGCCAAAGACGACCAGCATTATGCTGGGTGGTATCAGGATGCCCAGTGTGCCAGACCCCAGTATGGTCCCTATGGCAACCGTTTTGTCATAACCCTGCTTGAGCATCATGGGCAACGCCAAGGTGCCCATCAACACCACCGACGCGCCAATAATGCCTGTGCTGGCAGCCATGATGATGCCGATGATCACGACAGCCAGGCCCATGCCGCCTGGCTTTCCGCCAAAAAGGGCTTCAAGTTCCGTAAGCAGCTTGTTGGCCACTTTGGATTTGTCCAGCATGATGCCCATAAAAATGAACAACGGAATGGCGGCCAGTATCCAGTTTTCCAGCACGGCACCAAAAACGCGACTCGTGATCAACGAGAACGATGGCAGCGCGATATCGCCCAATAACATGAACAATACCGACAAGCCGGCCAGTAAGAACGCCACCGGGTATCCCGTGAAAATCCCGGCCACCAAGGCGAGCAGCATCAAGGACGGTAGAAAATATGTCATTGTGATGTGCCCTTAATCGCAGCGTTCTCGTTGCCGGCAGACAGCAGCAAGCCAACATTGCGCAGTACGCGCCCGACCCCCGCCATCAGTATCAACACACTTCCAATGGGCAGCACAGCCTTCACGAGGTATCGGTCGACCAGCCCTCCAGCGTTGGATTGCTCGCCAAAGCCATATGCCATCGCCATGAAGGCCCATGAATACCAGGCTAGAAGGGCGAAGAACGGAATCAGGAAAAATGCATCACCCAGGATATCGACGATGAGCCGGGTTCGATCGGAGAAGCGGACCGACCAGACATCGACACGCACATGCCGGTCTTCCTTCAAGGCATAAGCGCCCGACAACATGACCAGCAAGGAAAAAATATGCCATTGCAACTCGCCAATACTGGTCATGTTCAGATGATTGCCGAACAAGGGAATGGGAGTGGTCCAGCTGGCGAGGTCGCTAAGCCCAAACTGCGCGCCTATAACGGCCGCCAGAACGACCAACACAAGAATGAGGATCAATGCCGACCCATAACGACCGGGGAGCGCGCACGCCTTGAGTAGCGCGTCTCCCCATCTCGTCATGGCACTCGAGCAAGAGCGCCTGCTTTCCATGTTTGCCTCACTGGGTGCTTTGCAGTGATTTCCAACGATCGGCGCCATCGATATAAGCGCTTAGTGAAGCGTACGCCTCGTCGAAAAGAGCGTCCTTTTTGCGTTCCTCGGCGATGACTTCGTCGGTTGCCTTGCGCAGCGCGGCGAGTACCTCGTCAGGGAAACGGCGGATCATCGTCCCGCCCTCTTCCATACGCTTGAGCGTTTCCAGTTGCTTGGGCACGCCGTTCGTGAGGGTCCACAAGAATGACGAGCGGCAAGCGGTCGTGATTTGATCTTTCTGCAGATCATTCAAGCCGTTCCAGACCTTCATGTTGAAAGTGATGGAATTGATGCTGGACGGTTGATGCCAACCCGGAAAGTAGTAATTTTTCGCCGCTTTCTGCAGCTGTATGGTTTCGTCTACGGCCGGCAGCGAAAATTCGGCCGCATCGATGCGGCCGCGTTCGAGTGAAACGAACACTTCGCCGCCCGGTATCATTTGCGGACTTACACCTACTTTGGTCAATGCCCGGCCTGCCAGACCACCGATGCGCATCTTCAAACCCTTGAGATCTTCCACCGTCTTGATCTCCTTGTTGAACCAGCCTGCAGGTTCGGCCGGCACAATCACACAAGGTAAGAACTTGACATTGTGCTTGTCGTAGGCTTTTTGGATAATTTGCATGCCGCCTCCTTCCCATATCCATTCAGCCAGGACTTCCGGTGTCGGTCCAAAGGGCAGCGCACCGACCAGATTTGCTACGGGAATGCTGCCCCCCCAATAACCCACCCAATCGTAGCCGCCGCTGACAGCGCCGCTACTGACAGCGTTCAGGACCTCTAGCGCCGGCACGAGATCACCCGCGCCGTGGATCTTGATCTTGATGTCACCGCCGCTGATTTCATCGACCGACTTGGCGAACTGCTTCAGGCCATCTCCCAGAAACATCATGTCTTTCGGAAAGGTGCTGGCAACATCAATTTCTACGGCGTTGGCGACTGGCGCGGCTGCAAAGCTGAACGCTGCAGACATCGCTGCAATAATGAATTTGAGCTTCATGTCTTCTCCAATGTAATTCGGACGAATCTGTGTGAGCAGTTTCCCGGCACACCTTAGGCTAGGTGCCGATAGATACTACAAGGCAGCAAATGCATATGTCAATATGATATTTGTGATCACAAAATGGCTTCGGTCTGTGGCATAATTTTTCTGGTCCATCTTTGGCTGTAGCGCTCATGTACGGAACCATAGATCTCAAAACAGAATCTCGCGTTGCAACGATATGGCTGAACCGTCCTGAGCGGCACAACGCCTTTAATGCGACATTGATTACGAAGCTCATGCACGCCTGCGAGGTAGTGGGACAGTCCGATGCCGTGCGTGTCATTGTGCTGGCCGGCCGCGGTCGAAGCTTCTCCGCAGGTGGAGACCTGAACTGGATGCGGCAAGCAGCCAAACTGACAGACGCTGAAAACCTGGACGACGCCCGGATGCTGGCCAGAATGCTGAGGACTCTCGCGTGCCTGCGCAAACCGACAATTGCCCGGGTGCATGGCGCCGCCATAGGCGGCGGGCTTGGCCTCGCAGCAGCCTGCGACATGTGTGTAGCCTCAACAGAAGCCAGCTTCGCAACTTCGGAGGTGCGGCTGGGCCTGATTCCAGCGGCGATCAGTCCTTACGTCGTGCGCGCGATCGGCGCCCGCCAAGCGTACCGGTATTTTCAAACCGCCGAACGGATATCCGCCGTGCACGCTGCGCAGATTGGTCTCGTGCATGAAGTGGTTGAACCGGGCCGACTCGACGCCAAAATTAAAGAACTGACCGATGCATTGATGCAAGGGGGTCCGCAGGCGCAGGATCAGGCCAAGCAACTGATCAGGTCGGTGAGCGAAACCGAATCCATAGACACGATCATCGACGAAACGGCCCAGCGCATTGCCAGAATTCGAGTCGACGATGAAGCGCAGGAAGGGATCACAGCCTTCCTGGAACAGCGCCCCGCCAACTGGATTCCAGCGTCACCCGCACAGGCCACACGGGACTCTACCAGTCCCGGCACCAAGGATGAATCATGATTACGCTTTACCACTGTGTCAGCGCCCGCTCATTTCGCCCGTTATGGATCCTCGAAGAACTTCGCTTGCCTTACGAGCTGAAGATGCTGCCGTTTCCGCCCCGTTTCTTAGCGCGAGACTACCTCGAGGTGAACGCCCTCGGTACCGTGCCCACTCTGATTGATGGAAACGTACACATGACCGAATCTGCGGCGATGTGTCAGTACCTCGCAGCAAAGTGTGATGGATCAGGCTCGCTTGATGTTCCCTCCAGCGATCCAGCATTTGGCTTCTACCTGAACTGGCTGCATTTTGGCGAAGCGACGCTCACGTATCCACAAACACTAGTGTTGCGATATGGCCGATTCGAACCCATAGAACGGCGAAACGCCCAAGTAGAGCAGGACTACCGACGCTGGTTCCTGGCACGGCTTCGCATCATCGATCCTATTTTGTCGTCCCAACCCTATTTATGTGCCAGCCGCTTTACCGCTGCTGACATATCCGTCGGCTATGCCTTGATGCTGGCCGAGTACCTCGACATGGCTCCGCAGTTCAGCACCGCGATAAGCGAGTATTGGGAAAGGCTAAAGCAGCGCGCGGGCTACTTGCGTGCAATCGCTGCACAGAGTGCGAGCGCTTTGGCGCAGGGCGTATCGACCGTGCCGGCTCCTCTTTCGGCCAATGAAAAATGATAAGCAAAGCTCTCGCCTTGCAACGCTGTCCTCCTTGATCCTTTGCCCCTTAGCACCATACCGAGCAGCCCTATGAATCGCACATCCATCCGCGCGTTAGGCACAGAACACTATGACTACGTGATTGTCGGGTCCGGGGCGGCCGGAGCCATACTCGCGAACCGACTCACCGAGAACGGGTCAACAGTCTGTTTGCTTGAAGCCGGCCCACCCGACAACATGCTCTTCCTCCACATACCGATAGGCTTCATTAAAGCAGTCTTCAATCCAAAGTACGCATGGCAGTTTTCGACCGAACCGACAGAGTACACCCATGGCCGTCGGATACCCATTCCGCAGGGCCGCACCCTGGGCGGCTCTACGTCTGTCAATGGCTTGGTCTACAACCGCGGGCAATCAAGCGATTATGATTCCTGGGCGACCATGGGAAATGATGGATGGGCATTCGAGGACGTACTGCCTTACTTCAAATCACTGGAAACACGGATCGGGGGCGACGACTATTACCGAGGTCGGTCGGGCGAACTCCCCATTTCAGATATCGACTGGATTCATCCGCTGTGCGAAGCCTTCATGGAGGGAGCGGTTCAAGCGGGAATTCCAAGAAATCCCGACTACAACGGCATGGAGCAAGCTGGTGTCGGCTATTTCCAGCGCACCATCAACAATGGCTGGCGCATGAGCACTGCGCGCAGTTTCCTTAGGCCGATCAAGTCTCGTCCCAATCTACATATCAAGACTCACGCACAGGCGACACGCATACTTTTCGAAGGGAAGAAAGCAATCGGCGTGGCCTATTGCCATCCCAGGGAACCGCACACCACCCGCAGCGTCACGGCCCGTAAAGAGGTCATCGTTGCATGCGGCGCCATCAATACCCCTAAACTACTCCAGTTATCCGGCATAGGCCCGGCGGCTTTGCTGCGAGAGAAAAATATCCCCGTAATCAATGACCTGCCTGGTGTTGGCGAGAATCTCAGCGATCACTACTCCGTCCGGGTGGTCGCCAAGGTTAAAAACAGCGAAACCATGAACGAGCTTGTAAAGGGCTGGAAATTGGGTGGGCAAATCTTTAAATGGCTGACAAAGAAGCCCAGCATCATGGCCTTGAGTCCATCGCTCGTGCACTACTTCTGGAAGTCCCAACCCGGTCTCGCGGCTCCGGACCTGCAAGGTGTTTTCACGCCGGCCAGCTACAAGGAAGGCTATGTCGGCATGCTGGACGACTTTCCTGGCATGACAACTGGCGTGTGGCAGCACCGGCCTGCAAGCCGGGGCTATGTCCGCATCAACTCGTCGGATCCTTTCGAAGACCCGATCATCCAGCCTAACTACCTCGAGCACCCTAACGACAAGCAGACTCTGATTCGCGGAATCAGGCTGGCCCGCACACTATTGAAGTCAAGGGCCCTTGAACACTACTTCGACAAAGAGGCTTTGCCTGGCGAGTTGTGCCAATCCGACGACGAATTGCTTGATTTCGCGAAGCGATATGGTGTCTCTTCATACCACGTCAATGGAACGGCCCATATGGGGCCCGCAAGCGACAGACTGGCGGTCGTAGACAGTCATTTGCGAGTGCATGGCATGGAGAATCTACGTGTCGTGGATTCCTCGATCATGCCTTCGATTCCCTCTGCGAACACCTGTGCCGCCTCCATGATGATAGGCAACAAGGCTGCAGACCTGATACGAGAAAGCGTCAATTCCTGATGCCCACGCGATCCTTCACGTAGGCAGCCACCTGTGCGAGCACCGCCGTCAGGTCCCGCTGCAGCGGCTCGAATCCCTCGTGCCGCGCGCGCGTCGCTTCGTCCATGTACACGGGACGCCGGATCTCGATTTGCACGCTGTGCCGATTCTTTGCAGGCTGGCCGATTTGCGCAATGAGCTGCACGCCCTTGTAGGGATCGTTGCGGGCGACGGTGTACCCCTTGCTTCGCAGTTCTTCCTCGATCAGCGCCACGAAGGCCGGCTCCGACGTGGTGCCGTCCCGGTCGCCGATCACGAAGTCAGCCAGCGGGTGATCGCTGTGCAGCCCGAGACGCTCGTAAGCGTCGCTGGGCATGGAATGCAGGTTCAAATGCCACAGCGCTCCAAACTGCTCATAGCGCTGGGCGATGGCCGCCTGAAGCGCATAGTGATAAGGCAAGTAGTAGTTGTCGATGCGGCGGCGCACTTCGTCCACCTTCAGCTTGCGCTGGTAGATGGGGCTGTTCGCATCGATACGCGTCCAGATGAGCCCCTTGCCCAGGCGTGTCTTTTCACCGGGCGACAAAGGGTCGGGCCAGGTGCCATCCAGGCATGCCGGATCGAGGTCGGCCAGCGTACGGTTGGGGTCGATGTACGCACGCGGAAACTGCGCGGCGATGAGCGTGGCGCCGTGCTGCGGCGCCGCCGCCCATAAGGCATCGACGTGGGTGTCCTCGCCCTGGCGCAATTGCGCCAGAGACAACGCGTAGTCGAAGTCGGCCGGATACCGCGTCCCGCTATGCGGTGAATCACAGACCAGCGGAATCGCCGCCGCGGTGGGATCAATGCGGCTGACCGGTGCAATGGCGGCGTTCGGCATGATCAGTTTGCCTGGATGTTGGCCGCTTTCACGACCTTGGCGTAGCGATCGAGCGCGGCATCGATCTGCTTGGCAAACTCGTCCGGAGAATTGGTCATCAACGTGCCGCCCGCCTTCTTCGCACGTTCCTGGAACTCCGGATTGGCGGCAGCCTTTTTCACGGCTTGATTGAGGGTATCGATGACGTCTTTGGGTGTTCCTGCCGGCGCCACCAGGCCGAACCAGCCGCCGGTGCCCATGGACGGGAAGCCAAGCTCGGCGTAGGTCGGGACGTCAGGCAGAACGTCTGATCGCTCGGCGCCCAGCACGGCCAGCGGACGCAAGCGGTCTGCCAGCAGATGCGGCAGCGTGGACGACAGGTTGTCGGTGATGGCATCGACCTCTCCGGCCATGGCGTCATTCAAGGCGGGGCCCGCACCGCGGTACGGCACATGCAGCAGCTTGATGTCGGACAGCATCATGAAGTTCTCTATATTGGCGTGACCCAGGGAACCGACGCCCGGCGACGCAAACGAATATTTCATGGGGTCGGCCTTCGCCAATGCGATGAATTCCTTCATGTCCTTGGCAGGCACCTTGGGATTCACGGCGAAGACACTGGGAATTCCCATCACGTTGGAGATAGGCGCGAAGTCCTTGACGGGGTCGTACTTCAGATTCTTGTAGATGGCGGGATTGGAGCCGTGAGTGCTGACGGTAGCCATGCCGACGGTGTAACCGTCGGGCACCGAGCGGGCAATGAGTTCCGCCCCGACGGCGCCGCCTGCGCCACCCTTGTTCTCGACCACGATGCTCTGCCCGAGTTCACGGCCGACATACTCGGCGATGAGACGGCCGACCAGGTCGGTCGAGCCGCCGGGCGCGAAAGGAACGATCATGCGGATGGGCCGGGCGGGGTAGTCGGCGGCCACGGCCGTACCAGCACAGGCGATCAGGGCTGTCGCGGCGCCGGCCAAGGCCCGGCGAACCAGTTTCGCGGTAAACAATGCAGACATGGAATGACTCCGAAGAACACGAACAAATAAGAAGATGTAAGCGGAGTATCGGAACTTTCCGACAACGCGACAAACGACTATATTTCACCGTGGCATTACACTTGGTAATGGTAGTCTGACCCTCTTCGAAAACGACTCATGAAGATCCATTCCCCATCCATGTCGGAACTGCACGCGTTCATCACGGCGGCGCGGCTGGGCAGTTTTACCCGTGCGGCCGACGCGCTGTGCGTGACCCAAGGGGCAGTCAGCCGCGCCATCGGGCGGCTCGAAGCGCATTTCGACCAGCCATTGATGCGGCGCACGGCCCATGGGTTGAGCCTGACGCCGGCAGGGAAAGCATTGATGGAAGCCAGCGCCGGACCGTTGCAGGCCATCGAAACCATTTCTGCACAGTTGCGCGTGCCCGCCGCAAGGCAACAGCTCAGCCTGTCGGTCATACCCACCCTTGCCAGTGTGTGGCTGATGCCCCGCCTGCCGCAATTCCAGGAGCGCCATCCCGACATTGCCCTGTCGTTCTCGGCCTATCGGCGTAACGAGGACTTTTCCGAACCGACTCCCCACGCAGCAATCCTGATCGGCACGCCCGACCAATGGCCGCAGTGGCATTGCGATTACGTGGTGGGACGCGAAGTGACGGTCATCTGCCATCCGGATCGCCTCAAGGCGCGCCGAGGGGAGGGACGATGGCAACATCCCGGAGAACTTCTGAACGAGCCTTTGCTGTACCACACCAATGCGCCGGACAACTGGCGACAATGGTTCGACGCTGCGGGAGTACAAGGCGATCCTGCACCGGGCACGGCGCTGGATCAGGTGTCCATCATCGTTCGCGCCGTCATGGCGGACATGGGCATCGCCGTCCTGCAGCGCTGCCTGATTCGAGACGAAATCGAGGCAGGACGAGTGGCCGTCCCGTTTGACGTCCCGGTGCGGCTCCAACGCGGCTATGTCCTGTGCTGTCCCCGACAACGCAAAGACCACCCGGCCCTGGCGACCTTCCGCCGATGGATACTCGATGTCGCCGCCGGCGGCACAGAGGCCGGCGTGACTTGATTCAGGGACGCGCCAGCCAGCGCCGTGCCAGTTCGACCCAATAGCTGGCGCCCACGGGTATGAGCTCGTCGTTGAAGTCGTAGCTGCCGTTGTGCAGCATGCAAGGTCCCAGCCCATGGCCCGATGCCCTGTGGTCGCCGTGGCCGTTGCCTATCCAGATATAGCAACCCGGCCGCTCCTTCAGCATGAGCGCGAAGTCCTCGCCGCCCATGGACGGCTGCACATTCTCGTCCACATTGTCCGGGCCGACCAGGTCCTTGAGGACCCCGATGCTGAAAGCAGTCTCGTCCGGGTGATTCCAGGTCGGCGGATACTTGCGGTCGAAGCTGAATTCAGCCTGGCAATCGAAGCCGGTGCTGATGGCACGCGTCAGTTCGTCGATCCGGCGCTGGATAAGGTCGAGGGTCTCGCCGGTGAAGGTCCGCACCGTTCCGCGTACCTCGGCCACTTCCGGAATGACGTTGTCAGCCGAGCCCGCATGGATTTGGGTGACGCTGAGCACTGCGGGCTCATAAGGGTTGCGATTGCGCGTAACGATGGTTTGCAAGGCCTGGACCAGCTGCGTTGCCGCCATGATGGGATCAAAACTATTCTGCGGCATGGCGGCGTGGGCTCCCTTGCCGCGCAGGGTGATCTTGAAATAATTGCTGGAGGCCATGATGGGTCCGACGCAGACTCCAAACTTGCCCACGTCCATCCCCGGCCAATTGTGCATGCCGAAAACTGCCTCCATCGGGAAGCGGGTGAACAGGCCGTCGTCGATCATCTTCTTGGCGCCAATATGCCCTTCCTCGGCAGGTTGGAATATGACGTAGACAGTCCCCTCGAAGTCGCGGTGTGCCGCGAGGTAGCGGGACGCAGCAAGCAGCATGGCGGTATGCCCATCGTGCCCGCAGGCGTGCATCTTTCCGGGGTGCGTGCTGGCATGCTCGAAGGTGTTCAGTTCCTGCATCGGCAGCGCGTCCATGTCCGCACGCAGTCCCAACGCCCGTCCAGGGCGTTCCTTGCCGCGAATGACGCCGACCACGCCGGTGATTCCAAGGCCGCGATGCACCTCGACACCCCATGACGCCAGCAATTCGGCCACGCGGTCCGACGTACGATTTTCCTGATAGGCCAGTTCGGGATGGGCGTGCAGGTCGCGCCTGATGGCCGTGATTTCCTGGGCCCACTCCATGATAGGTTCAACGAGTTTCATGATCGCATTCCTGTTTCGACCCGAAAACTATACTTCTGCGTCAGGTGTGCCGACAATCCGGCTGAACGCCGATGCCGTGCGCGGCCTTGCTGCTGCCGACCCAAATCCTGGACCGGCAGCTAGCGGTCAGTACTGACCCATGAAGTCACGCTTTCCGATGTCGACGCCGTTATGGCGCAGGATTGCGTAGGCTGTGGTCACGTGAAAAAAGAACTGAGGCAAGCCGTAACTCAGCAGGTAGGACTGGCCGGTGAACCGCTTTTCCTTAGGCGTGCCGGGACGCGTCACGATGGTGCGTTCTTCGTTGCCGTCAATTTGCGCGGGTGTGAACCCATCGATGAAGGCCAAGGTCTTGGCGATGAGCGCATGCAGATCCGCAAATGTTTGCTCCTGGTCTTCGTACTTGGGCACGTCGACGCCAGCGAGGCGGGCCGACACGCCACGCGAAAAGTCAGTCGCTATCTGCACCTGTCGCAACAGCGGGAACATGTCGGGCGCAAGACGGGACTGCAACAGATTGCCCGGCTCGAAATTCCGCGCAGCCGCATGCTCTTCCGCCTTGCGGAGCACGGCATCGAGGCTATTCAGCATTTGTTTGAACACCGGCACCGATGCCGCGTAAAGGGAAATAGTCATGACATATCCTGAATGAAGGTGCATCGATTATAGGCATCACGATTATTTTTATCCCTGCGGTGTCCGGGCGGCCGATTGCAATATGCGCTGGGGCTCTACAGGCGGTGTTCGGCACGTGGCTTGCTCAGGCTATCCGCCGGATCAACAGGGGTCAATCCATGGAAAAGTCGATCGAAGAAGTTGCTGCGTTCATGAAGGAAAACTCGCTGATGCTCGTCACCGCCGAGTCGTGTACCGCCGGTCTGATCGCCGCCACCCTGGCTGACATCCCGGGCGCGGGACAACTGCTCGACTGCGCGTTCGTGGTGTACTCGCCGGAAGCCAAGCAGCGCTGCCTCTCGGTGCGCTCCGAAACCTTGGACCAGTTCAACCTGACGAGCGAAGAAGTCGCCCGCGAGATGGCTCACGGGGCCTTGGGTAACAGCCGGGCCAATGTATCAGTCTCGAATACCGGCGTTACCGACGATACGGATGACGATATCCCGGCCGGCACGCAATGCTTCGCCTGGGCCTTCGAAACCGATTCCGCGGACAAGAGAATCGTTTTCAGCGAAACGAAGCGGTTTTCCGGTGACCGGGTATCCATACGTGAAGCCAGCGCCAACTACGCCCTGCAGCGGATACCGCACTATTTTTCCCGCCTGGACGCCGGCGACACCTGACTGCCGGACGGTTTTCCCCGCTTTACCGCGTCGCCAGGACGTAGACACCTTGGGACAAGTACACCACCCCAATGGTCATGACTATCCATTGTGTATATCGGCGGAACTGGTGGTCTGTCAGGCGCTCGAGCACGAACTTGCTGATGCTGGTGCCCGCGATCGCCATGGTGATGGCGATACCGATCGCCCACTCCTCGACCGCCGCGTCGCCGCCCATAATCCGGCTGAAATAGACCAGCTTGGCCAAGTGGGTGATGGTCTGGAAGGCCGCCTTCGTGGCCACGACAGCACGTCTGTCCATGTCGCTGCGCACGAAAAAGACATCCACCAGCGGCCCCGACACCCCGGCGATGAACTGCAGGCAGGTATTCAGGAAGCCGCACACTTCAGCGCCGTAACGGCTGCTGGCCTGCGGGACATGGCGCGCCGGGATCAATACAGCCAGGAAGGGAATAATGCCAAGTCCCAGCAGCACCAAGGCCCGATCAGGCACGAAGCCGACAAAAGTGAACAACAAGGCCGCAAGCAGCAGGCCGAGGATATACCGACCGAAAAGACGGTATTCGACGTTACGCCGCCACAGGAAGGCACGCCAGCCATTGGAGGTCATCTGCGCGGTGCCGTGCAACACCATCGCCGCGGAAACAGGCATGAAGGCGATCAGTATGCCCATCAGGACCATGCCGCCCGCCATGCCGAATACGCCCGACAAAAAAGACGTGCCCAGCACGGACACGGCCAACAGCGACAGCAAGGCGATTTCCACGTTCAATAACCAAAAAGTAGGGAGGAGCCGCCGATTATAAAACGGGCGCTAGCAACCGCACGGTGCCCGACACCCGCACTGACTCGCCCGGGGTGGCCGAAAAATCGGCGCGCAAGCGTGACGGGCAGCCCATGTCGTCCCCCTGCAGAATATCGATATGCCCGCCATGGGGCCAGCCGCTATCGCGCAGGTATCCCGCCAAAGCAGCCGCTGCCGCCCCAGTCGCCGGATCTTCGTAGACCCCGCCCGACGCAAAGGGATTGCGTGCGTGAAAGCGCTGTTCGGTCTCGGCGCAAATCAGCGCTATGGTGGCCAGGCCCACGTCCTGCATCAACCGGCGTCCACGCTCGAGGTCGTACTTCATGGCCGTCAGGCTCGCCCGGTCCCTCAAAGGCAGGATCAGATGCAAGGCGCCGGCGTGGGCCAAGCCCGGGGCCAACCTGGGATCCAGGTCGCCGGCCGCATAGCCAAACAGTTCCAGGGCTTGCGCCGTCAATTCCCCCGGCGCCTTGCGGCTATGGGTAGGAGGCGACTGCAGCGCTGCCTCGACGAGGTCGCCCGCCTGGCGGCCTTCCACTGAAATGCGGTCGGTATTCGTGTCGAGCCGGAATAGGCCATCTCCATGCTTGCTGGCCAACACAGCACCGAGTGCGATCGTGGCATGTCCGCAAAAGGGCACTTCCGATTCCGGAGCGAAGTAGCGCACCCGCCATCCGTTCGCGTCCCGAACGGCGAAGACGGTTTCGGAATAGCCCACGGCGTGGGCCAGGGCCTGCATGGTCGCCACGTCGGGAAAGACATCGTCCAGATAGACGCCGGCCGGATTGCCGCCGGAGGCGCCATGGGAAAACGAGGCCAGGCGCTGGACCCGGGACAAGGCTTGCTGAAAAGCAGACATGGTGTAACTCCTGAAGTGCTATCCGCTGGCGGGACGCGTCGCCATCCATAAGCCGCCCGCTACGCACAGCATGCCGAGCATAATGCCGTTGGTCAGGCTCTCGCCTAGCAGGCCGACGCCCAGCAAGGCCGCCGTGACCGGGCTCAAGGCGAGGAAGACCGTGACACGGGTCGGACTGGTATGTTTGAGCGCCCAGAGCCAGGTCATGTAGCCAACGCCGCTCGACACACCGATGAACGCGACCGCGGCCCAGGCAGACGCCCGTAGCGGCGGCGGGTCCGAAAAAAAAGATTCCGTGCCCGCCAGGCCCGTCAGAAATACGACCGACGCCAGCATGGCAAGCGCGCCCAAAGGCAAGGTCGGATAACGCGCCAGGTACGGGCGATACAGGACCGAGCACACCGC